>OJKB01000475.1_pt1 | contig 4508 bp, 4 predicted proteins | sample 1596461 | NCBI WGS metagenome assembly OJKB01 (sample SAMEA4350161, study PRJEB24818) | metagenome | biome: human; feature: gut; material: faeces | place: Denmark | collected 2013-09 | reverse complement strand
CGTGTATCCCGCGGATAATAATAATCCATCAGGTTCTCTTCCGACGCACCCGGACTTACTCCATGATAATAACCGGAATGTTTCCGGCTATTCCGGTTATTATCATGGAGTAAGTCCGGGTGCGTCGGAAGAGAACCTGATGGATTATTATTATCCGCGGGATACACGTGAGTTCTTTCTCAAAGAAGAAGAACTGGCGCATGTCAACAAGAAAAATACAAAGAAATCTACTACCAACAAACAATAAAATGACGTTTATTTATGGAAAATATTGATTTTGCCACCCTCTTTCAGGGTATCGGCACAATGATGGAAAGCGGCTGGTTACTGGCTTCTGCCAGAGTCTTTCTGGTACTTCTCGGTTTGTTACTTATCTATTTGGGTTGGAAGGGAGTGCTCGAACCTATGGTTATGATTCCGATGGGATTGGGCATGGTAGCCATCAACTGCGGAACATTGATGATGCCGGACGGTACATTAGGTAACCTCTTCCTCGATCCGATGCTTTCGGATACGGATGACCTGATGAATACGATGCAGATAGACTTTCTGCAACCTGTCTACACGCTGACTTTCAGTAACGGGCTTATAGCCTGCTTTGTCTTTATGGGCATCGGAACTTTGCTGGATGTGGGCTTTCTGCTCCAGAAACCGTTTGCGAGTATATTCCTTGCTTTATGTGCCGAACTCGGTACGTTCCTTACCGTGCCCATCGCTTCCGCGCTCGGACTGACTTTAAAGGAAAGCGCATCTGTTGCTATGGTAGGTGGTGCAGACGGTCCGATGGTGCTTTTCACTTCGCTGGCTCTGGCAAAACATTTGTTTGTTCCTATTACAGTAGTCGCTTACCTGTATTTGGGGCTGACGTACGGAGGGTATCCATATTTGGTCAAGCTATTAGTGCCCAAACGTTTCCGTGCCATTAAGATGGTGACTAAGAAGGCGCCGAAGAACTACGATGCCAAAGTGAAACTGGCTTTCTCTGCTGTTCTTTGCGCAGTACTTTGTTTCTTGTTTCCGGTTGCCTCTCCATTGTTTTTCTCCCTGTTCCTGGGCGTTGCCGTTCGTGAATCCGGTATGAAGCATATTTATGACTTTGTCAGTGGTCCGTTGCTCTATGGCTCGACCTTTATGTTGGGAGTGTTGCTGGGCGTACTTTGCGATGCACATCTGTTGCTCGATCCGAAGATTCTGAAATTGCTGGTATTAGGTATCGTTGCACTTTTACTTTCCGGTATCGGAGGGATTATCGGAGGATACATCATGTACATTGTCAAACGGGGAAATTACAATCCGGTGATCGGTATCGCAGCCGTTAGTTGCGTACCTACCACCGCAAAGGTTGCCCAAAAGATAGTAAGCAAAGATAATCCCGATTCATTCGTATTGGGAGATGCCTTGGGAGCCAATATCTCAGGAGTAATCACCTCGGCTATTATTACCGGTATTTATATTACGATTATCCCTTATTTATAAACAGGTATGCTATTGCAGGACTATAAATCGCTGTTTATCGCAGTTTTCAGCTTTTTATAGCCTGAATAGTATTTATCACTCTTTGGGCGGTGGTTACATTTCGTTCGTATTCGTCGATATGTACAGTGCCGCCCATCGATACTGATTCGTTTTTATACTTCATATCGCTCTTGATGCTTTCCCGTGCGGAGAAATGAAACTCCTGTATTCCGGTTTCCGAAGCAATACGGACGATATTCTTTTCGTTCACGCCACATCCGGCAAGCAGGATAATTCTTCCGGAAGCCTGTGTCTGCAATGTTTTTAGCAGGGGGATTCCTAGTTCGGCGGTAGCTTGCTGACCGGAAGTGAGGATACGGTTACACCCAGTTCGATAATCTGCTCCAAAGCCTTTTCAGGATCACGACATACATCAAAGGCACGGTGAAAAGTCACTGATAACCCTTGTGAGGCTTTCATTAACTCTTGCATTACAGGAAGGTCGATTTCCCCATTTGCCGTCAGACAACCGAATACCACTCCGTCAGCTCCCAACTGCCGTGCCATTTCTATATCTTTCAGCATCGTTCTCACTTCGATGGGAGAATAAAGAAAATCCCCACCCCGCGGGCGGATAATGACATGCAGACGAGTCGTTGTCAGCATGTCGCGTGCTGTCGATATCTCTCCGTAAGAAGGAGTTGTCCCGCCTTCCGGAATACCTGCACATAACTCTACCCGGTCGGCTCCGCCTGCCTGTGCTGCCAGACAGCTTTCTACGGAGAATTGGCACAGACTTCAAACTGGTACTTTTTCATAAGCTGATGCTTTTAGACTGCATGCTGCTACGTGATGCTGCAAACATGAGAAGTGAATGATGATAAATTGAAAAAGGGCGAATTGCTTCGCCCTTGTATTGAATCTTCTTTTGAATATTTACTTATTTAGCGAAGCTAACCGCACGTGTTTCACGGATAACGGTAATCTTCACCTGTCCCGGATAAGTCATCTCGTCCTGAATCTTCTTGGCGATTTCACCGGACAAGCTTTCTGTCTGCTTGTCATCGATCTTATCCGCACCTACGATCACGCGGAGTTCGCGTCCTGCCTGAATAGCGTATGTCTTGGTCACACCCGGATAAGCCATAGCCAATTGTTCAAGATCGTTCAGACGTTTGATGTAAGCCTCTACGATTTCGCGGCGTGCGCCCGGACGTGCACCGGAGATAGCATCACAAACCTGTACGATAGGAGCCAGCAGACTGGTCATTTCCGTTTCGTCGTGGTGAGCACCGATAGCATTGCAGATATCCGGTTTTTCTTTGTATTTCTCGGCAAGTTTCATACCCAGCAATGCGTGCGGCAATTCCGGTTCTTCATCGGGCACTTTACCGATATCATGCAGCAAACCTGCACGTTTTGCCTTCTTCGGGTTCAGTCCCAGTTCCGATGCCATCACAGCACAGAGATTGGCTGTTTCACGGGCGTGTTGCAACAAGTTCTGACCATAAGAAGAGCGATATTTCATCTTACCGATGATACGGATCAGTTCCGGATGCAGACCGTGGATACCAAGGTCGATTGTTGTCCGTTTACCGGTTTCGATAATTTCTTCCTCTACCTGTTTGCGTACTTTGGACACCACTTCCTCGATACGTGCCGGATGGATACGTCCGTCTGTCACCAGTTGGTGAAGAGCCAGACGGGCAATTTCACGGCGAACCGGGTCAAAAGCGGAAAGAACGATTGCTTCCGGAGTGTCGTCTACAACGATTTCAACGCCGGTAGCGGCTTCCAGTGCACGGATATTGCGTCCTTCACGTCCGATGATACGTCCTTTGATTTCGTCCGATTCGATATGGAATACCGTTACGGAGTTTTCGATGGCAGTTTCGGTAGCTACCCGTTGGATAGACTGGATAACGATCCGTTTAGCTTCTTTGCTGGCAGTCAGTTTGGCATCATCCATGATGTCGTTGATAAACGACTGTGCCTGCGTTTTAGCTTCTTCTTTCAGTGATTCGACCAGACGTTCTTTTGCTTCGTCGGCAGACAGACCGGAGATTGCTTCCAGTTTTTCTATTTCCTGATGTTGCAGTTTGTCCAGTTCTTCCTTCTTTTTGTCAACGATAACAAGTTGCGCCTCCAGGTTTTCCTTTACGGCTTCGGCTTCCAGCTTTTTGCGTTGGATTTCTTCCTGACGCTGGCTGAGCACCATTTCACGTTGTTTCAGTTTATTTTCCGCCTGCTGAATCTTTTGATTACGCAGTGCCACTTCCTTCTCCAAATCAGCTTTCTTGTTCAGGAATTTTTCCTTTACTTCCAGCAATTTGTTTTTCTTAATTACTTCAGCTTCTGTCTCCGCATCTTTCAGGACACTGTCGTACTTGGACTTCAACACGTACCGGAACAGTACGTATGAAAGGATTCCTCCTACGACGAAGCAAGCAATTGCTGTTGCTATTATTGCTATCATTCTTACATTAATTTAGTTATATAAATAAAAACGCACCGCCAAATATCAGAGCATACATTTGCTCGGATATTGTGCAGTGCGTGGTGTTTTCTTTATCAGTGAATGGCTCGGTGGCATTATTCTTTCTTAAAATAATCCTCCAGCAATTCCGTTAGTTCTTTTACCTTTTCCGTATACGGAGTGGTATCGTTACGTTGCATTAATTGCAGTTTCTCCAACGAGAACTGATAGGCTACCATGGCAATAATCTTTTCCGGTTCAAGGTTTTTATAGTATTCCCGGTACGCATTAAGCCTGATGTTTACCTGCTTGGCTGCTTCCCGTACCATTTCTTCTTCCTCTCGGTTAATGGTTAACGGGTAGTTTGAATCTGCTATTTGCAGGTTTATCTTTATCTTATCGTTCATACATCTTTCTTCTTTACTCGTTCAATAAAGCGATGCATTTATCGACTTCACGCACTAATTTGGACAATCGCAGCTTCGTCTCTTTTACGTCGCTGCCGTTAAGGCTGATTGCCGTAGCTGTTTTTAGGTTTGTATAGTTGACTTCCAATTCATCATACTGAGCTTGCACC
>OJKB01000462.1_pt1 | contig 4550 bp, 6 predicted proteins | sample 1596461 | NCBI WGS metagenome assembly OJKB01 (sample SAMEA4350161, study PRJEB24818) | metagenome | biome: human; feature: gut; material: faeces | place: Denmark | collected 2013-09 | reverse complement strand
TTTCAAGCAGAAGACGGCATACGAGATTTCTGCCTGTCTCGTGGGCTCGGAATGTGTATAAGAGACAGGGTTGTACGGTGTTGTTATTGTTTGGTGTCAGTGTCACCAGCTCACCGGACGACTTATCCACCTCGCCGAACAGTTTTTTGATGTCTGAATTTTCGTTTTCCAGAAAGCCTCCAGCCTGTGGACAGTAAAAGAATAAACAGAAAATCGTGTGTCAGAACTCCGCTAACTGACTGAATAAAAACCTGCAGCCTGTATTTAACAACTGAGTCTGACGTACTGACCATAGTTTATGTCATTAACTTACTTCAGTATATGGATTACTGAATACAGCTTATCATTAGCATGTTACAGTTTATCAGTAACATGCCACAGCTTATGTGATCGTGGTCCCGGCCCATGAGTGACAAGGTTTGCAGCGATATGGGGATCTTTAATGGATCCTTTGTTGATCATTCATGGATCTGTTTACTGGATCGGACCTCTGGATATGTGGATAAATCATTCCAGAAAAACAACATACACTACCGATTATGAAGGCTTCAGGGCGTACCTGCTCATTGTAACTACAGATATATTGCGCTTCCTCGCCGGTTCGCGGGCTTCGCCCGGTCACCGGTCTGCGGCGAGCACTGTTTTTTCTGAAGTCTGTCTTTACAGGTAATTTTTGACGGAATCTGCCGTACTTCCTGAGCGCACGGTCATATTCCGAAGTACACCTCATATGCGTGTTTCAATGCCAGGGATTGATAAGATTAGCACTGGTAGTTCAGCAACTGTTGTTGCAGGTAATACCGATGGATATGGCTGCGAAAAAGTACAGGACGTTACGCGAGGTGTAGCGTAGCGTCGCTTTGGCAGCAATCTGCCGACATTCCCCGTTGAGTTAATGACTGAAAACAGTTCTGCCTATCGTTCTTATCCGATGCATTAGTTCGTCAGAATTGATAGACTGAAGTCTAAACTAAGCGGTACGTAGCCAAGAAAGCTACATGATGATGGAGAGTTTCGTGAAAACGGTAAAGAACTTTGCAGATATCTTCGAACACCACAACGAAGTATATTTTCATAGTACACTGGGATATCGGTGGTTACGGAACCAGTAATGGGCTAAGTGACAAAAATGTATAGAAATATAGTATCCAATCCAGTATATGTGGATGTACGGGAACAATATCCATTGTTTACGGAGCTATTCAATTAAATTACTATAGGTATCTTGTTATAGGTAGCCGCGAAATTTATCAGTTAAGGATTATAATTATATTAGTGTTAGTGATGTTTTTATAAAGCGAGATTTCTACTGTGTTATATCAACTAAACAAAATGCTTAGCAGAATCTTCTTTAAATTAATTTTATTATGTCTTCTTTTAACGTTCTTTAACCAACTTTTTTTTAAGAGTGCGGTTTTTATAGCTCTAATACAACCAACATTTATAATATTGGTTGTTATATGGACATCAATTCCATTAGCGATATCATCTGTCATCTTATGGCCAAAAGCTTGTAAATATTTTAAAATTAAAGCATGGCGAACTGTTGTAGAAATAAGAAAATATTATAGTCTTTCTCCAATTAATTATTTTATTTTGTATGTTGGAGCTTTGTCATTTATGGTCGCTGTACTCAGTCAATTCTTATTCGGCAATAAATTTTTTATTCTGACTGGATTTGCCATTGTTGCAATGAGTGTTTCTTTTGCTATTGATATGTATAACCGTACTATTTATATATTGAAAAAAGTATGGTCTGGGATGTTGGGAAAGATTTTAATATCATTAATGGCCACTTTATCATATGTTATTACAAATTACCTCTCACGACATTGGCTTTATGTCACAACTGATCTTGAACCAAGGTTTTTTAGTGAGTTTATTAATATAGTAAGCATTTTTCTTACGCCTCTGTCCTATCTTATTATATTAGGTTTCCTTTCGTTGTTTATTGTTATACCTGAGTTTATAGGAATAACATTTTTGTTCTTGTTTACTCCCATCAGAGAAAATTTTCTGAGAAACAGATTAAAACCCCTTACTGAACTATCTGTAAGAATGAGAACAGGAAAGAGAATTGAGAGACTTACACCATCTGAGTTGGTATTGTTAAACTCAAAAGTTATGTTTTTTAGAACATTTTCATCTCCTGTTTTTGTTTGCCTCATTTTTTATTTGTTTTCGTGGGTAAGCAGTATCACAGGAGGAAATATGGACACAATCGCAAGAGCAGGACTTGTCAGTTATTATTATCACTCTTCTAAGATTGATGATGTATCCAGAATGAAATATTACAACTACGATAATGAGAAGTTTTCCACAGCAATATTTAATGGAGAGAAATGGGAGTTTTTTACTTTCAATGACAAATAATAAATGAATTGAATCATTCTGTGCCGAAAAAACTTGCCATGGCCGACCGACTATAGAAGCGATTATCATCGCTGATTGTCCCGATGTCTTGTAGGCCTAGAAAGCAGGGCTAGTGACATCCGGACGACCGTACCAGGACCTTGTTTCATATGTACTACAGAGTGCCGACTTACATGCCCTGAAGGGGAAATAATGTATTTTGTGATGTATCATTGCCACGCTGGTAGCCTTTGTTATTGAAAAGCAGGTAGCAATTACAGGTCTGGCAATTGATATGTTCTGCAAATTGATTGGCGGCACGTGACGGTAATGCTGATATTGAATCTGTAATAACAGCATCACTCGGCTGGGAAGGTTTGATTGCTAGTATTGAGGCTGCAGCTTCGGTGGCATCTTCCTATCATTATTCTGAACTGGATATTACGAACGGTGCAAAAGTGGCTCTTCCGCAACCTGGGTGGAAGAAAATGGATGAAACTTTCTGGTGAACAAGGATCTAAGCTGTTTTAAGTTATGGGCAACGCAATGCACTCTCTTAAGACACTTCTACAGTTACCTTGCGGATGGCAATACAGTCGACAAGTTATTAGCCCTGACGGTATAACCCTCCATCTCCGCGGAAAACGCAAAACAGCACAATGCTCTGAATGCCTTAAATGCAGCGACTCTGTTCATAGTTGTTGTCGGCGCCGGATACAGCATCTACCCTGCTCACGGCAGACACTATGGTTTGTATTTTCCGTCCGCCACTGGTACTGCCGTAACCCTGTTTGTTCACGAAAAATTTTTGCCGAGTCGCTTGCTCCCTTCGCCAGTTCACACCAGCAGTCTTCACAGGCTCTACCATATGAGCAGTTGTTAGAGGAAGCGGAAGAGTCGATACAAAAATGTGCTCTCAGCAAGGAAGATCATGATTACCTTGAGGAGATGAGTGAGACAACAAACCTCCTGCATTTTTGGCATAAAATTATGAGAGCATTGAGGATAACTGGAAACGCCTGTAAAGAAAAAAGACATAGTTTTTCTTGCCAGTTCCACCGATCCCGCGTCCCCTTGTCACCTGTACGATCCGGAGACATAGTGAACACTTGTTCGGAGACATGGTAGACACTTACAACTAAGGCATAAGAACCCGTTTATGGAGCCGCTTATGCTCTGGGAAGCGAGAGATACCATGTCACTACGTTCTGAGTTTGTTCTGTTCGCCTCACAGGAGGGGGCGAACATCCGTTCTCTTTGCCGTCACTACGGCATTTCTCCTGCCACTGGCTACAAGTGGCTTAAACGCTGGACTGAAGAAGGTTTATCCTGCCTTCTGGACCGTCCACGTACTCCTCATTATTCCCCGAACCGTTCGTCCGACGACATCATTGCGCTATTACGCATGGCGCATGACCACCATGAACGCTGGGGGGCACGCAAGATTAAGCGCTGGCTGGAGGATCGCGGTCATCTCATGCCCGCCTTCAGCACGGTGCATAACCTGATGGCCCGCAATGGCCTTCTGCCCGGTCTGGTTGCGGCAGCCCCGGCGACGGGCCGCTTCGAACATGAAGCGCCGAACCAGCTCTGGCAGATGGATTTTAAGGGGCACTTTCCCTTTGGCGGTGGACGCTGCCATCCGTTAACGCTGCTGGATGATCATTCCCGTTTTTCCCTGTGTCTGGCTCATTGCGCCAATGAACAACGGACGACCGTCCAGCAACAGCTGGTCAGCGTATTTGAACACTACGGACTGCCGGACAGGATGACCATGGACAACAGTGCCCCGTGGGGTGACACTCCCGGCACCTGGACGGCACTGTAGTTATGGCTGATGCGTCAGGGTATCAAGGTGGGGCACTCCAGCCCGTACCATCCACAGACGCAAGGCAAGCTGGAACGTTTTCACCGCAGTCTGAAGGCGGAAGTTTTGCAGGGTAAGTGGTTTACAGATGCCGGTGAGTTGCAGCGCGCCTTCGATCACTGGCGCACAGTCTATAATCTTGAACGCCCGCATGAAGCTCTGGATATGGCTGTTCCGGCCTCACGGTATCAGCCGTCAGCGCGGCAGTTCAGGAGCAATGTAGAGCCGCCGGAGTATGACGAGGGTGTGATGGTCAGGAAGGTGGATATCAGGGGTAAACTGAGTCTGAGAGGTGTCAGTCTGAGTGCGGGCAAGGCATTCAGAAATGAAC
>OJKB01000449.1_pt1 | contig 4603 bp, 5 predicted proteins | sample 1596461 | NCBI WGS metagenome assembly OJKB01 (sample SAMEA4350161, study PRJEB24818) | metagenome | biome: human; feature: gut; material: faeces | place: Denmark | collected 2013-09 | reverse complement strand
GGTAATTACAGTTTCTGGTACGAATCCAGCCAGTTGGCTCTTCGTCAACAGCAGAACCAGAAGGCCAAAGCTGAAGAGAAAAAGAAAGAGTTGGAAGAGTTCATCCGTCGTTTCAGTGCCAATGTTGCCAAGAGTAAGCAGACTACCAGCCGTAAGAAGATGCTCGAAAAGTTGAATGTCGAGGAAATCAAACCGTCATCCCGCAAATATCCGGGTATCATTTTTACTCCGGAACGTGAGCCGGGCAATCAGATTCTGGAAGTTTCCGGTTTGAGTAAGAAGACCGAAGATGGAGTTGTGCTGTTCAACGACGTGAACTTCAACGTGGAGAAAGGAGATAAGATTGTATTTATTTCACGTAATCCGCGTGCGATGACCGCTTTCTTTGAGATCATCAACGGGCATATGAAACCCGATGCCGGACATTTCAACTGGGGAGTGACGATTACTACCGCTTATCTTCCTTTGGACAATACCGAATATTTCAATACCGATCTGAATCTAGTCGACTGGCTGAGCCAATATGGCGAAGGCAACGAGGTGTATATGAAAGGTTTTCTGGGGCGTATGCTTTTCTCCGGTGAGGAAGTACTGAAAAAAGTTAGTGTTCTTTCGGGAGGAGAGAAGATGCGTTGTATGATTGCCCGTATGCAGTTGCGCAATGCCAACTGTCTGATTCTCGATACTCCGACCAATCATCTCGACTTGGAGTCTATTCAGGCATTCAATAACAATCTGAAGACTTACAAAGGTAATATCCTCTTCTCTTCGCATGACCACGAATTTATTCAGACCGTTGCTAATCGTGTGATTGAATTGACTCCGAATGGTATCATCGACAAGATGATGGAATATGACGAGTACATTACTTCCGACCACATCAAAGAGCTGAGAGCCAAGATGTATAAGTAACGATGAACGTTTTTTGAACGATAAACGATGAACAGGCTGCACATAAATGGGTGCCTGTTCATCGTTTTTTTGTTTGCATTTACTGTAGTTTATCATCCATCGTTATTTTACCTTTCTTCATTTATTGCGTATCATATATAAACAACATATACAGTGTGAGCTATGGAACAGAATGAGATACAGGTATTGGTTGAAAAGAGCAGGAGGCAAGATGCAAGTGCATTTGCTTTGCTTGTGGCGGAGTATCAGACTTTCGTTTTTCGCTTGGCTTTCCGTCTGTTGTGCGATGAAGAAGAAGCCCGGGATATGGTGCAGGAGACTTTTTTACGTGTCTGGCTTTCATTGGATAAGTACCGGCCGGAGTTCCGTTTTTCCACCTGGCTTTACAGGGTATCATGTAATATCTGTTATGATCGTCTGCGGGCTTTGCAGCATTCTCCGGCCGGTGCGCTCTCTGATATTACATTTGCCGAACTACCTGTTTGTTCCGATGATAATATTGAAGCCACGTTAGTCAACCGGGAGCTGAAAGCCCATATCCTGTACTTCATGCAACAACTGACCCCTAAGCAAAAGCTTGTATTTACATTGCGGGATATCGAGGAGTTGGAAATCAAGGAAATTGAGAAGATCACCGGATTTACATCTGTCCAGATCAAGGCCAATCTCTATCTTGCACGAAAAAGTATCCGTAAGAAGTTGAACGAAATAAATAAAGAAAGATGAAAAAGGAAGAAATGAATTACGAAAAATGGTTGGAGCAATTAAAGAAGACTCCACCTGTTTTAGAAAATCCGGACGCACTGACCGAGGATATTATGCGTACTGTCAAAGCAGCGCCTTTCAGGAACAGGCCCGTCCGCAGATTGAACTTTGCTGCCTGGTGTTCTGCTATTGCTGCAACCCTGCTTCTCGGTTTATGGGTGGCAGAGGCAGTTGCTGTCGATCCGATTCTATCCTCAGAGGTGACTCGTATACCGAAGCCCTATCAAGAGCAAACACTCACCGATGAGCGAAACTATGAGAGATTGATGACAGGAGAGAAGCGGGAGATCTTCTTTTCCGCGTCCCGAAGCCGGAAAAAGGAGATGCTTAAACGGGAACGGCTTTATACCCGGTACGAACAGATAATGAAGAATGAATAACCTTTAAAAACAGATGCATATGAAAACGAATAGACTTTTATCGATATTGCTGCTGGCGGTTTCAATGGTGTCTTGCACCACTTATTATCAGGTGAAAACCCGGATTCATCCTGACGGTTCGGCCCATAGGGAAGTATATGCTTTTGCCGATTCTGCATTCATGGCCGGAGATCCGATGAAAAACCCCTTTATGTTTTCTTTGGATTCCGGTTGGGTAGTGACACGTTTCGATTCTGTCCGTACTCACAATTATTTTGGAGAAGAGGGGAAGATTAACGTATGTGCCGGCAGGGAAGAGCCTTCTGTCAGCATGTTTGCGGAGCAGGTTCATCCTAAAGATCCGATGTACCGTCCTTTGGTGACTCCTCAGGAGACACTGACCAAACATTTTCGTTGGTTCTACACCTATTATACCTATACCGGCATCTATCCGGAATTGGCAGATAAAGGCCCCGTACCTCTAAAGAACTACCTGAATGAATCGGAACAGAAGCTTTGGTTCCAGGGTGACGACACAGCCTATCGCGGAATGAACGGATTGGAGATGAAAGAATTGCTCGATCGGTTGGAAAAGAAATTTTACGACTGGTACAACCGAAGTCTTTATGAATTAAGTTTCGAAGTTATCCGGCCTTTTATCGCTGAGATAGATCGGGGGAAGTATATGTCCCGTCTGGATGAAGTTAAGGATTCATTGTATCTCGGCTATCAACCTAAAGATGATGATCCGGATCCTGATCCGGAACTCATTTGCCAATTGCTCGATACGCATTATCATACCGACTGTTTTTCTCTGCTTTATAAGGAAAAGCAACAAGAAGTAGATAAACGCTTTGACGAAGAGACACGTCCGATTGAATTGTTCGGAGCCGTGATTCAATATGAACTTAAAATGCCCGGACAAATGATCTCAGCCAATACAACTTTCAGAGATCGCGAATATCTGGTTTGGAAAGTGGATGCTTACCGTCTTTTGGCGGGTGAATATTCCTTGACGGCCCGATCACGGGTACCCAATGTCTGGGCCTTTATTCTTACCGGTGTACTGATTCTTTTGGGAATAGGCTTTTGGATAAAAAAGCGATGAATAGGAGAGGAGTGAGATAATGTCAGAACTCACTACAGATTACGCAGTTCTTCACAGATTATTCATGTGGCCATCCATGATTTAAATTCACTCTGTGTTACTCTGTGTGCTCTGTGGTGAGTTCTGACAGCTCTTGTTTTTATCGTTTATAAATCAACTTATTTTTTCCTTCTCCAAAAAGGTTATCTCCTATCGTTGTGATTTTGTCTCCATGAGCAACTACGTACCGCAACCTGTCGCATCCCATGAAAGCTCCATATTCGATAGCAGTAATGCTTTCCGGTAGTTCTACCGTTCCACAGAGACGGCCGCAATTGCTGAAAGCCCGTTGTCCGATGCTTTTTAGTCCATGTGGCAGACGGATGCGGAGCAGATATTTTTTTTGTGAGAAAGTAAAGTCGGGGATGGCCGTTGCATTGGTTTTTTCAATGTCTACAGCTACCAGATTCGGCATATAATCCCGTATCAGCTTGAAGTCGGCTGCATCCAGCTTGCCTTCGATGGTCAGGAAGTTGATTTCTTTCGGCTGTAGTCCTGCTTTCTGAATTTCATTTTCCAGCGTGCTTAGTGCTCCTACCTCTATTTTAGCTTCCAGTGGTTCGCCTTCGATGAATGCAAAGTTATCCCAACGGTTTTTCAGCCGGTATTCATCACTTGCTCCCAGTGGTACAAAGATAGCAGTGATGCTGTCTGCCAATGCTTCCGGCAGTAGGTTAGGAGGAGTTTTCTTTTTAATCTGGCATATATTCAGATTTTCGCAGCCCATAAAAGCCGCATCTTCAATGTTTTTGATCTTTTCCGAAAGAATGATCTTTTTCAGAGTGGATTTTCCTTTGGCAGTGCCGTTTTCCATCTTACAGAAAGCGTATGCCGGAACAAAATTCGGCATATAAATATAGAACTTATCCGGATAGGTACCTTCTTTACCCGAGTACATGCTGATGCTCGCATTAGCTATGTCGAGCACTTGTAAGTTTTTAAATTCATCGCGCAGATGTCTGAAGTCCACTGCATTGATCTTTCCGGTCAGGGTCAAGTGGGTGACCTGGTTCGCTTCCTCTTCCGTCATCATCGAAATCAATGTTCCCGGTTTGCTGACGAAATACGTTTTCTTAACTTCTTGTGCCGTAGCTGCAAATAGATTGGCAGTAAGGGCTATTCCTATAAACAGATGTTTTATTTTCATATTTATGATAAATGTTTAGACAAATATAGCGAATCATACTTTATCTCGTCCAGAGTTTTAGAAAAATATAGTTATTTTTGTCCTTCAACCAATAAATTAACAAAATGGAACAACAGGATCACGAATCATTCTTTTCTCCGAAAGGGATTCCGGCATTTGCAAGCATTATTATCTTTTTGGTAAGCTTCTTTATCGTCATGTCCCTATTCCATTCCGTTCTGAATCTTTTTTCGGTAGTAAGAGGGTACGGAATGGGTTAGTTCTTTATTGGAG
>OJKB01000444.1_pt1 | contig 4643 bp, 2 predicted proteins | sample 1596461 | NCBI WGS metagenome assembly OJKB01 (sample SAMEA4350161, study PRJEB24818) | metagenome | biome: human; feature: gut; material: faeces | place: Denmark | collected 2013-09 | reverse complement strand
GCCATGATCCGTACAGAATACATGGTATATGAAATGTATCCGCAGATCAAACCTTGTCTGCCTCAGAAATTACATTTTATCCATTCGGAAGAACTACGCCAACTCTATCCGAACCTGGAACCCAAATGCCGTGAGCATGCCATCTGCCAAAAATACGGTGCCGTATTTATCATCGGTATCGGCTGCAAACTAAGCGACGGCAAAAAACATGACGGACGTGCACCGGACTATGATGACTACACATCCACCGGCCTGAACAACCTGCCGGGACTGAACGGTGACCTTTTACTTTGGGATGATGTACTGCAACGCTCCATCGAACTGTCCTCTATGGGTGTTCGTGTAGACAAAGAAGCACTACAACGCCAGCTCAAAGAAGAAAACGAAGAAGAGAGACTGAAACTTTATTTCCACAAACGATTAATGGATGACACACTTCCACTATCTATCGGTGGCGGTATCGGTCAATCCCGTTTGTGTATGTTTTACCTTCGCAAAGCTCATATCGGAGAAATACAAGCCAGTATCTGGCCCGAAGATATGCGTAAAGAATGTGAAGAACTTGATATACACCTTATATAATAGCTATGAACGTACAAATAGAAGAAAGCTGGAAAACACACTTACAGCCTGAATTTGAAAAAGATTACTTTCGCACACTGACAGAATTCGTAAAAAGTGAATATAGCCAGTATCAGATTTTCCCTCCGGGAAAACTTATTTTCAACGCCTTCAACCTCTGTCCTTTCGACAAAGTGAAGGTAGTAATCATCGGACAAGACCCGTACCACGGACCGGGGCAAGCACATGGACTCTGTTTCTCTGTAAACGACGGAGTACCCTTCCCTCCTTCTTTGGTCAATATCTTTAAAGAGATAAAGGCAGACATAGGTACAGACGCTCCTACTACCGGTAACCTGACTCGCTGGGCTGAGCAAGGAGTATTATTGCTCAACGCCACTCTGACTGTACGCGCTCATCAGGCAGGCTCTCATCAGAATCGTGGATGGGAAGCTTTTACAGATGCCGCTATCCGCGCACTGGCAGAAGAACGGGAACATCTTGTATTTATCCTGTGGGGAGCTTATGCTCAACGAAAAGGAGCTTTCATCGACCGCAACAAGCATCTGGTACTTAGCTCTGCTCATCCCTCTCCCCTTTCTGCCTACAATGGTTTCTTCGGCAACAAACACTTCAGCCGTGCAAACGATTATCTGAAAGCAAACGGAGAAACGGAAATAATATGGTAATACCAAATCCGATAGACCGGATTGAGACATAAAGAAAAACGGCTGCGTCATCACAAAAGATCATGCAGCCGTTTTTATATCTTATCCTTCCGGACTTATTCTCTATTCTTTATTTCCTTCATTAATACCACTGAATATTACTTTGCGTCTGGCTTCTCTGCTCATATTTCAAGTCTTGAAGAATACTTGCATTAGCACGAATGGTTACATTGTAGTATTTCCAGCGTCCGAATGGTGAAAGGCTGGCAGAAAGGTTAAAGCAGTGCAGGTCACGTGAGATCGTACAAGAAGTCTGCGTAATCTCTTTTGCCTGAAAGTCATAACCCGAATTGAATGAAAGCGACCAGTTATTGGAAATCTTTATATTTCCGTTCATATTAATATTGTGGGTATAAGTAAACGGATAACGCATTGAATAACGGTTGATAGGCTTAGTCCTGTCCTCACGAATATTGAATGAATAACTGAAACTTAAAGACCAAGGCATCTTGAATACCTGATAACCGTCCGGGTCGGCTTGCGCCTTCTCTACCTTCTTGGTCGTAGTTCCATCTTCCGTTCCTTCAGAATCTTCTCCGTCTCCATCTTCAGAATCCTTCTTATTCTTATCCTGTTCAGCATCTTCCTTCGGACCGAACCACTTTTTCCAAGTGTCGTTATTAAAGGTATAGTTAAAAGAAGAACCATACCCCTGGAAACGTCCGAAACGTCCATAAGACCATTCCGTACGATTGCTGGTCACTACATTACCGTTCTTATCGAAAGCGTAGGCATAAGTTGCAAATGAAGCGTTCATATTGAAAGTATAATTCTTGGTCAGCTTCATACGGATATTCAAACTCAAATCACTCCAAGGTCTTTCCTTTGCCGCCATATTATAAGACATATTCGCACTCAAATCATCAATCAGACTGACCTTTTTAAGCGTGTCCTTTTTAGCATCATAATATTTCATTTCCAGATTGTTGGACAACGAGAAACTAACCGTTCCCGAACCTTCGCGTGATGGAACTCCAAAAGGTTGTCCCGTAAAAGGAGAATAATATTGAGTATTGCCATTATAATCGGTATATTCCTCCCAATACTTACTGAATCCGGGAGCCCCGCTCAGACTTACCTGCGGAGTAACAACGTGACGAATCTGTATCTCCTTCTTCTTCATAAAAAGAGGTTTATACATACCATACAGTTTCGTACTCAAACTAATGCTGGCAGAATAGTTGGATACCCGATAGAAACCATTAACGGTATCATTCAGGTTAGGGTCCAACTTATGTTCTTCCATATTATACGTCTGATTCATTTTACGGGTATACCAGCGTTCTGTATAGTTGACCGAAGGAGAAACCTGCAAATACTTGAACAATGTAAAAGTAGCACTGATAGGAGTATTATGATTCATTGCATTTTCCCATCCGCTGATACCGGTCTTGAACAGACGGTCGTCCTTAGTACGGATACTGTTCGTCAGACGTCCTGTATAGCTGACAGAAATCTTCTCATACCAACGCTCGGCTCCGGCAGCCTTCTTCCGCTTGAAGGGGAACAGACGGCTCAATGTAATATTAAGGTCAGGAAGCGTCACTGCAATGGATGAGTCACGCATAGTCTGCGCAATATTGGTCGTTCCCGACAAGGTCAGACCGATATCGGGGAAACTGCGGGAGTAACTGATACTTGATGTCTTTGTATTCTGAGTCAACAACTGAGAGTTATAAAGGTTGTTGATGTTAGATCGTTCGTAACTACTGGTCGAGAAGTTCACACTGGCGGAGAAAGTACTGTTCGGACTTGCCTTGGCATCCTGACGATGGTTCCACACTACCTTGAAGTCTTTGGCAACCGTATAATCCGGCATTCCTTTGTCTCCGGTCTTGGTCACCTGATAATCCGCCTGCAATGTACCGGAGTATTTGTACCTCTTATTATAATTGGTCAATCCGGAAAGTCGCCATGAACCTTTCGTGAATATATCTCCTGTCAGCTTCAAGTCCATGATGTCACTCATAGCGAAGTAATATCCGCCTTCCGCCAGACCGAAGCCACGGCTTGAATCATCCATATACGTCGGCATTATGAAACCCGAAGAATAGCTGCTGGAGAAAGGGAAGAAGAAAAACGGCACAGCCAGCGGCAGGGGAACATCTTCCACCACAAGATAGGCAGGTCCTGTCACTACATTCTTCTTAGGGCGCACTTTGGCCCTTGTCAGCTGCATGTAGAAGTGAGGATGGTCATGATGATCACAAGTCGTGTAGCGACCGTGCTCCATAAAGATTTCATCATTTGCTCCTTTCTTGGCTCTGCTACCGGTCACATAACCTTCACCCTGCTGAGTGATGATATCGGTGATTCCCGCTTTCTTGCTCTTGAAGTTATAACTGATTGTTTCTGTATCGTATGCAGTTTCACCTTCTTTAAAGACAGGTTTACCTTTGATCGTTCCCGTCGTGTCTTTAATACCGTAGGCGTGTACCGTACTACTGTCCAGATTCATGGAAATCACTTCCGCTGCCAGCTCGATGTTCTGGTAGTTGACTTTGCCGCTACCATAAAGCGTAGCGGCACCTCCCAATGTAAAAGTGGTGGAGTCGTTAGATTCATAAATAACCGGTGCATCGAGCGGTTGTTTCTTTGTCGGTGCTACAGAGTCGACGCGTACCACAACTGTATCCGCCCCTAACGAATCTTTCCTGTTAAGGGAATCCGTTTGTGCAGTGTTGGAGGCAATCATCCCTCTTCTTCGACGCTGAGACGTAGCCTCATCAGGAAGCATCAGCAAGACAATCAGCAATATGAATGATATAATTATTTTTGCTCTCAATGGCGCCATTAACTAATAGTTTTACGCTTGAAGTGGCAAAAGTACACAATCTTCATCAATAATGCGTGAGAATCTCCGTTATTTAATTATTTTTTAGTGCTATAAAAACAAAGAACACCATCCATCAAAGCGGTTTAGACCTTCTTCACCATATTTTGCAATACTTTTCCGGGCTTTTTCTACTGTCTTTTCTTCGTCAAGATGAGTTTTAGAAAAGAATTTATCGGCAAAACAGATTATTTGCTCTTCCAGAGTGACGGGCACCATCTCACGATGGGGAACAGGAAGCTGGCGTTCTATGATTTCTTCCAGTGTCAGTCCGGCTCCGGTGTGACGTTCGCAAACCAGCGCATGGCGTTCAAAACCTTCTTTCCGTAAAAGGTCTGCACCCAGATAGCCGTGCGCAATGTAGGGATGTTCTCCGAAACATTGGATGGTGGGAGCGTCAGTCAGAAAGATTCCTATATCGTGCAGAAGCGCGGCTTCTCTGACAAAGCTGCGGTTGATAGGTAAATTAGGATGTGCATCTACAATCTTCAAAGCTTTTTGAGCTACAGAAAGGCTATGTA
>OJKB01000425.1_pt1 | contig 4710 bp, 5 predicted proteins | sample 1596461 | NCBI WGS metagenome assembly OJKB01 (sample SAMEA4350161, study PRJEB24818) | metagenome | biome: human; feature: gut; material: faeces | place: Denmark | collected 2013-09 | reverse complement strand
GTGAAATTCCACAAGTAATATAGCCGGCAGAGTTCTTATGAGAGCTGACTTTTTATGAATTAGCTTTCTTATGAATGATGAATACAACAAGAATTATACTCACTTTAATAAGAAAAAGTTCTCAAGCCCATGAGAAAAGATTCTCATAGGCTTGAGAATTATTTCTCATCGCAATGAGTATTTTTTCTCATAGCCTTGAGAATTTTTTCTCATTGCGATGAGAATGGTTTGAGAATAATAAGCGCCCGTCAGTCGTTATAAGATTCTAAATCCAAGTTCCTTTACGCCACAGGAATTCCAACGGTCCTTGTTTATGACGGGCAAGCCACCAGCGGCTGAATATCAACTGAATAGTGAAGATAAGCAATGCAATCAGCAGGCTTCCCGTTGCTCCTGCATACTTGTACATTGACAGTCCGAATCCGTAATAGATGGTTACTCCCATGATTGACTGGGAGATATAATTTGTCAGACTCATGCGACCGTAAGGAATCAGCAGACTTTGCCAGCTATATCCTGTATCCTTCTTAAACCAAAGCAAGGGTAAAGACAGAAACAAGAATGACCATAAAAGCAAAGTTGGCATAAGACGGAACAGCAATCTTATACGGAACCATTATAGACGGGTTTGTAATCAAAGCGGGTATAAAAGTTTTCAGGCAATAGAGAGGGATAAATGCAAGGATGGCACCTGTCAGCATCTTCTTCCAGAAACGCAAGGACTCTTCGCTTTTCATAAAATACTTCCGGCGTCCTAAAAGCATTCCGAACATGAATAAAGCTGCCGTCTGGAACAGGCGACCGTTTTCTACTTGCCAAATATTGCTATACATCTGCCCGTCAGTGATATTGGAACGGAGTACTTCAAAGAAACTGCCATTGGATGTCACTTCCTGAGCAAGTTTATAATAAGGAATAAAATGCCCTGTTGACGGTACATACTCCAAATTGATCATTGCATAGATGGCACGCCCCCATTCATAAGGTTGCAAAAGTAAGATGGCAGCAATCCAAAAGACTGTCTTATCTTTGAGCTTGCAAACAGGAATCAAGGCAAAGCCGACTACTGCATAAAGCAAAAGAATATCCCCGTTGTAGAACAAGGCATGTAACTGTGCAAACAGGAAAAGCAGGCACATCCGCCACGCAAATCGTCCACGGAAATCTGTTCCGCGCTTTTCCGCATTATGAAACTGGATATAGAAACTAAATCCGAACAACAAAGAGAACGTAGCGTATGCTTTCCCTGCAAACAGGAAGAACATGGTATCCCACGCATACTTATCTATGGTCTGCAACCATGCCGGCAACGTATAATCCAGCGGTAAAAACAGATTATAGTGTTCAAGGTTGTGCAACAATACAATAGCCAGCAGGGCAAATCCGCGCAGAGCATCTACTACTCCAAGCCGTTCAGTCGTTTTAAGTGTTTGAGTCATCAGATATGTTTATTCATGATTACTAATTAGGCAGTAAAAATAGTAGAAATATCTGAAGTACAAAAGTTTATAAATATTAATTATATCAACTCATAGCTTGCCATTTGTATCGGCATATCCAGATTATGAAGCACTTTTTCCAGCAAAATACCTTCCCGGTTGTCATACTCATAGCCAAAGGTTGCCCGAATCCCTTGCAGAATAAACTGGGTAGCACGGTCCAACGCCATCGGAAGACTGTCTCCCTGCATCAAGGAGCCGGTGATCACACTTGTGAATGTATCCCCTGTGCCCGGATAGTGGGCAGGCAGATAAGGGCAAGTCACTTTCCAGTAGCGGTTTCCCTGACGATTGTAGGCATATACGGAAGTCTTATGAGGCTCATCGTGCACCGGAACACTGGTGATAATAACCACCTGTGGACCTTTATCGGACAGGAGACGGAGATATTCTTTCAGTTCCTCATCCGTACTATCCGCTTTATACGGTTCGTCCAGCAAATAAAACAGTTCTGTCAGATTCGGTGTGATCACATCCGCTTTGGTTATCAGATGACGCATTTCTTCACCATCTCCATATCAAAGTTGGTATAAAGCCGGCCGTTATCACCCAGCACCGGATCGGCTACTATCAGACTATCCGGCTGACGGAAATCCTTGATGAAATCGGAAACAATCTGAATCTGCCGCGGGGAACCCAGATAACCGGTATAAATAGCGTCAAACTGAACTTCCAGCTTCTTCCATTCGGCTATGATCTTCGGCATTTCATCCGTCAGGTCCAGAAAGGAGAAGCCGGGATACTGCGTATGGTTGGACAATACCGCCGTAGGAAGCGGACAAACCTGAAAACCCATAGAGGATAAGATAGGAATAACGACTGTCAGAGAAACACGTCCCATCCCCGAAAGGTCATGAACGGCAGCTATCTTCTTTACTTTATTTGCATACATACTGTTTTTATTATTTAGACGATTATAGTTCTTTCCATGGATGAGACAGAAAACAGAGGCTCTATATATCAACAACAAAGGCTCTGTTTCCTATCAACAGAGCCTTTGTTTATCTTATACAGAAGCTCCATTTTTCTTTGTCCTAACAAAACTAAGCTTCTATTGTTTTAAATCCAAATTTATTTTAGAATAATAAAGCGGAGTTACGTCAATATGACCAAAACCTCCCGTGCTCCATGCGCTCCCATGACCAATGCCTGTTCGATGTCCGCCGTCTTTGACGGGCCGGAAATAAAGGTACCGAACTGATATTCCTGTCCGTCCAGTTTGCGATAAGCATCGTACATGGTATCCACAATCTTATTCCGGTCGATCAGAATCACCAGTTTCTCCGAAATAAAATAAATCGCTTTATACTTCACGGTTTGCGGTATCCAGACAGCACCGTTCTCCGCTACTCCGATCTCTCCCCGAATAACGGCTACCTCAGTACCGTCCAGTTCTTTCGGGTCGTCCACCATATCCGGATTGAAAGTTGCGCAAGATATATCCGGCAATACGGAAGCAATGCGCATCGCATCCGGATACGTCCGGCGAATGACAGCATTCACATCTTCGCCTTCACCCAATACCACTACCGTACCGCCTACCGCACGGCTGATAGCGCAAAATTGCTCTATTTTGTCCGGATACGTCAAACGTTTCATATCTGCTATATCCGGTTTTTCGTAGCGTGTCTGCGTATGCTTACGGATGCTCGCCAATATTTCTTCTCTGCTGCTCATTTTGATTCCTCCTTTCCCTGTACCTCGTTTTTCTTCCACATTTCGTTGAATGACTCTTTGGCAAATTCCGGCAGTTCGCGTCCTTTGCCCCAATCGTCAAAGTCATTGTACTTCATAAAGCGTGGCAGGCCGTTTACCATCGGAGCCGCCCACAGAGCCGCATTGAACAATGCAGGACGCTCCATCAGGAACTTCATGCCACCGGACATTATCTTCTTTCCGGTATTCGCCTTTCCCAATCCGTCAAGGTCTTGACGCCACTTGTAAATCTGTTCTGCCAAATCCACTTTTACCGGACAGACATCAGAACAGGACATACACAAGGAGCAGGCGGAAAGATTATCATAATACTTCTCCGGATCATGAGCCATCCCCAGATTGATACCGATAGGGCCGGGTATAAAGTAAGTGTAGGAGTATCCCCCACTCCGGCGATAGACCGGACAGGTATTCATACAGGCACCGCAACGGATACAGTTTAATGTCTTGATATGGTCGGGCTTGGAAAGGATCGTACTCCGGCCGTTATCCACAATAATAATATGATATTCGCCACCTTCACGCGGACGGCGGTAATGAGAGGTATAGGTAGTCACCGGCTGTCCGGTTGCCGAACGTGCCAGCAGACGGGTGAACACACCTAGCGCATCCAGATCCGGCACGATCTTCTCCATGCCGAAAGCGGCTATATTCAACTTCGGATAAGAAGTACCCATATCGGCATTCCCTTCATTGGTGCAGACTACAATGTCTCCGGTAGAGGCTACGGCAAAGTTGGCGCCCGTCATGGCGGCTTCCGCATTCAGAAAGAGGTGGCGCAGATTCTTGCGTGCGGCATGAGTAAGGTAGGTCGGGTCGAAGTTTCCTTTTTCCGTCCCCATTTCCTTTTCAAACAGTTCTCCCACTTGCTCCCGTTTGATGTGGATAGCAGGAAGAACGATATGGCTCGGCTCGAGATGCATCAATTGCAGAATACGTTCGCCCAAGTCGGACTCTACCACGTCTATTCCGCGTTCCATCAAGAAGGGATTCAACCCGCACTCTTCGGCAAGCATCGACTTGCTCTTGATGAAATGATGTACATTATGCTCATTCAGTATTTCGTACACAATGGCACAATATTCGTCCGCATCTTTTGCCCAGTGCACAATCGCTCCGTTGGCAGTGGCGTTCTTTTCAAACTCTTGCAAGAGCTCTTCGAGGTGGCTGTTGGAATAAAGTTTCAGTTCACAGGCCTTGTTGCGAAGCTCTTCCCATTCGGGAACTTCCTTGCTCATCTTGTCCCTTTTGGCTCGGACCATCCAAAGGGTTTCGTTATGCCATGCTGCCATCTTGCTGTCCTGCAAGAACTTTTCGGCAGCCTTTGAATGTTTGGTACTCATGATTGCGACGCTAAAATTTCGACAATGTGGATAATTTGAATCGGCAGATGCTCCCGTTTGATCACACCTTGCATGTGCATCAGGCAGGAACTGTCCGCTCCGACAATGTATTCGGCTCCGGTAGCCATGTGGTCTTTCACCTTATCACGCCC
>OJKB01000412.1_pt1 | contig 4773 bp, 3 predicted proteins | sample 1596461 | NCBI WGS metagenome assembly OJKB01 (sample SAMEA4350161, study PRJEB24818) | metagenome | biome: human; feature: gut; material: faeces | place: Denmark | collected 2013-09 | reverse complement strand
TGGTTATACTGGACTACTATTTTTATAGCAAACAAGTGAACAAATACAAGAAATCCCGACGAGCGCCACTCTGCCGGGATTTCTTTATTCAACCGATGCCATGTCTGCATTGTTCCATATATGTGTTGTGTTATTGTTGGGTCAGATATTCCTTGTACATCTTCTCTATTTCCTTTATGGGAATATCCAATGCACTCACTTGTCTGAAAAACTCCGGCAATTCTTCATGCAGAAATATATCTTTACGCAAAGTGATAATCCGGTCTTTAGCCCCTGCCGATACAAAATAACCGATACCGCGTTTATTATAAATAATCTCTTGTCCTTGAAGGTAATCATACGTACGGACCACTGTATTTGCATTCACCTCCACCGTGGCGGCGTATTCTCTGACAGACGGAATACGCCCTTCCTCGGCATATTGTCCTTGCAGGATTTCATCATTTATCCGGTCGGCTATCTGCAAGTAAATGGATTTACTTTCTTTAAATTTCATAGCAAACGGAATTTAGGTTTAACAACTTGCGAACGGGTAAAAAGCTGGTAACTCAGCCACCAGTTAAACATAGTGAATGCACTGAAAAACGCTACTCCTAACGAAAGTAACTTGTTTAATGTCATCCACTGGAAATTAGTTTCCAGCCACTCAGAAAAACTGCGCATATTGTCATCTCCTATCCATGAAAGAATGTGCACCGATAAAACAGAAAACAGAATAGAATTATTTTGTTCATGGGCATGATGTTTTGCTTGTTTTAAGTTGTGTAAAGATATAATAAATTTAATCATGTATTTCCGGCTTTATTTAATTTAACAGGGAGATAGGGTATCGGTGCGTGTTTATCGGAATATCTTGTTCGGGAGTATTTTTCATTCGATGTTGAAGAATCAGAGGTTAATAATGGAGATTATATTGTTATCCTTATTATAATTTTAAATAAATATATTGTATTAAGAAAATTTTTGTGTGTTTATTTATCTGAATATAAATAAAATAAAGATTAATAAACGTGGTTTTATTTTTCGTTTGTTCAAAAAAAATAGAAAAAAATTACGAATCTCACTAGGGATATAGTTCGATTTAGGGTTAATATTATTGATACGGTATGTAAAAATGTTTCGTGAGATTTATTTACGCAAGGTATACGAGAGAGGAATGTTTAAATAGTATTATTTATGTTAAATATTAAATGGTTAAATCTAAAAGCATGAAAAAAAATCAGAAGTGTAAAATTGGGCTTTTGGCGTTTTCTTTGTCTTTTTTTGTTCCGTTTTTTGCTAATGCAATAGATCAAGGGGCAGGAAAGGTTACTGCAAATGTAACCCAGCCAAGCAAGCGTACTATTAAAGGAGTGGTTTCCGATGTTTCGGGAGAACCACTAATCGGTGTGAGTGTATTAGTGAAGGGAACTTCGATAGGAGCTTCTACTAATATAGACGGTGTTTACTCGGTAGAGGTCCCGAATAATAATGCCGTGCTCGAATTCAGTTATGTCGGGTATCAAAAGGCGACTTTGTCGTTGGCGAATGCTTCCTCATACGATGTCGTTATGCATGAGGAGACACGGGTTTTACAAGAAGTCGTAGTAACGGCGATGGGTATATCGCGGGAATCCAAAACGCTTACCTATGCTACCCAGACTATTAAGAACGAGGAAGTGACCCGTATCAAGGATAATAACTTCATTAACTCGCTGCAAGGAAAGAGTGCTGGTCTTACTATCGTTCCCAATAATTCGGGAGCGGGCGGTGGAGCTTCTAAAATTGTGCTTCGCGGTTCCACTTCTATTCTCGGAACCAATCAGCCGTTGATCGTTGTCGACGGTGTACCTATGCAAGACGGTATGGGTACGCAGGCGACCGATAACATGATACTCGGCGGCGGACGTAGCGGCGATGACCTCTTGTCGACGATCAACCCCGAAGATATCGATAACATGACGATTTTGAAAGGCCCGAATGCCGCAGCTCTTTACGGTAGCGCAGCCAATAACGGTGTGATCGTTATCACGACCAAATCGGGTGCTTCGGGTTCTGTCAAGGTGAATGTGTCGAGCACCACGTCGATCGAGACGATAGCCATGTATCCTCGTACCCAACAGATTTATGGTATCAGTGGCGGAGACCAATGGTCGGCGTGGGGTCCTAAGATCGGTACACGTTCGGCCGACGAGGTGGCTTCTGCCCCGTATCTGATGAATTCTGCACGCAATGCCGTAAAAGACTTTTTCAACAAAGGCGTGACTACGACCAACGGCGTTACGTTGAGTGGCGGTACGGAAAACTTCCGAACTTATTTTTCTTATAATAATACCTATCAAACGGGATTGATACCGAACAATAAGTTTACCCGTAATAACGTGATGTTCAAGGAGTCTTTCTCGTTGTTCGACAAGCGTATCAATATCAACACGAGCCTTAACTGGATACATCAGAAGACCGATAACGCTCCTGTCGTGGGTAAGGCATTGAGCGCTCTCTATGCTTTGTACCGTACTCCGGCCGATATCGATATGCGTTATTTCAAGCATAACTATAAACACCTCGGTACGGTGGCCGACAATATCGTGAGCGATCCGGAGAAAGGTAATCCCAAATTGATTGGACAACCGGTTCAAACTTGGTACTGGTATGACCAATATCTGAACAACCCCTACTGGGTGGCCAACATGTATAACGATTATTTGAAGCGCGACCGTTTGTTGGCAAATATTACTTTGGATGCCAAGATTTGGCAAAATATTAAATATCAGACGCGTTTCAATGTCGATTATGTGACTCAGAATAATCTGAACGAGGAGTATGCCGGTATGAACCGGGTAGGCTTCGATTATGTAGGTGGTAAATATTACAATGGAGATTCTCGCTCGAGCGACATTTATAATGACCACATGCTCACTTGGAACGACCGTTTCAATGATAAAATCGATGTGAATGTGGCTGTGGGAACCAGCTTTTCACGTCATTACGATCGTAACACGAGCATCACTACGGCGATAGATACTTGCGGTGTGCCCAATGCTTTCGTTCCTCAGAATAATAAACACAGCCGTCCCAACAACCCTAACGGAAGTGCTACATCGGCTTCGGACAGTTGGAATAACAAGGATTGGAGCACGGCACTCTTCGCTACGGCTTCGGTCGGATTATTCGATAAAGTTTACCTCGACGGTAGTTATCGTTTGGAGTGGGCACAGTCGTTCCAACAGTTCACGCAAGGGAGCGGATATAAATCGTTCGATTACTATTCGGCCGGTGTGAATGTGCTCATCGACAAGTTTTTGCCTCGCCGGGATTGGCTCAATCAGTTGAAATGGCGCGGTAGTTGGTCGGTGGTAGGTAACCCCATTCCCAACACCTTGTTCGCCCGTCAGAGCTACGATTTCTCCAACGGTACGATCAGTACTCGTCCTCCTTTGTTCGACGATCCTCAACCGGAGACGACCACTTCGTTCGAGACCGGTTTGGACGTTTGGATGTTCGAAAACAAATTCAACTTCGACCTTACTTATTACAATTCGACGTTACGTAACCAGTTTTTGTATGTCACCACTGCCAATGGCGAATCGAAGCCGGTCAACACAGGTAAGATACGCAACTATGGTTTGGAATTCCAAGCATCTTATCGCTGGAACATCAATAAGGATTGGAGATGGCAGACTGGATTCAATATCGCATGGAATGACAACCGTATCCTCGAAACTTACAAAACCGAGAGCGGTGCTCCCTACGAAGTGCAAATGGGTCCCAACGCTTTCAAGATTAAATACGTAGAAGGCGGACGCTATGGCGATATTTATGTCAACTCTTTCGCCCGCGATGAAAACGGCCATATCAAAATCAATGATGCCGGTAATTACGAGAATGCCGTTCCCGTGATGGCTTCCGGTAAATACGAGACCAAAGTGGGCAATATGACTTCGCCTGTCACTCTCGGTTGGAACAATACATTTACTTGGAAAAACTTCACGCTCTATTTCTTGATAGACGGCCGTATCGGCGGTAAGGTGATGTCATTGACCGAGGCTGATCTCGACCTGTACGGCCTTTCCGAACGTTCTGCACAAGACCGCTTGAACGGAGAACGGGTTATGCAAAACGGAAAGGAATATATTCTCAAACCTCTACCCGACGGATCGGGGAACAAAGTTTCGGTCGAGAACTACTATACGACCATCGGTGCTCTTCCCATGGAAGACCATGTATATAATGCCACCAGTTTGCGCATGCGTGACATCTCGTTGAGCTACGACATGCCCAATTTGTTCGGTAAGAATCAAGGTATGACCGCTCAGTTCTCGGTGAAGAATGCGTTCTTTATCTATAAAGATTCTCCCGTGGATCCCGACATCTCGGTATCGGCCGCCAACGGTTACTCCGGTATCGACTGTTATTCTTTGCCTACGACGCGTAGTTTTGCGTTAACATTGAAATTCAATTTCTAATGAAGAACGATTTAATATAAATAGTCATCAATATGAGAAAAACAATATATTCGATCGGATTCCTCGTTATCGAATCCGTGTTTTCAGTAGGTTTGTTCACTTCTTGCGGCGACCAGTTTCAGGAGGAGTATCCGTGGTTGATCGGTAAGCAGGAGGAGATGGACAACAATAACGAAGAGGGGGCGGGAGCTACCGATATTACTGTTCTCGAGAAGGAGCTGAAAGGAGCTATTCCGTTCATGATCAACTATTCGCACGAACCTAACGGATCGTGGGCGCCTCACAAATATCAATATTACAGGGCGAACAGTATTGACAACTATGCAGG
>OJKB01000369.1_pt1 | contig 5124 bp, 3 predicted proteins | sample 1596461 | NCBI WGS metagenome assembly OJKB01 (sample SAMEA4350161, study PRJEB24818) | metagenome | biome: human; feature: gut; material: faeces | place: Denmark | collected 2013-09 | reverse complement strand
CTCGAAAGCTGGTCATCTGACTTACCTGGGCGATGCGGAAATTGGCGATAACGTTAACATCGGCGCGGGAACCATTACCTGCAACTACGATGGTGCGAATAAATTTAAGACCATTATCGGTGACGATGTGTTTGTCGGTTCCGACACTCAGCTGGTGGCCCCGGTAACAGTAGGCAAAGGCGCGACCATTGCTGCGGGTACAACTGTGACGCGTAATGTCGGCGAAAACGCCCTGGCGATCAGCCGTGTGCCGCAGACTCAAAAAGAAGGCTGGCGTCGTCCGGTAAAGAAAAAGTAATTCTGGCTGGGAAATCCGGTCATATGGGATGAGGAGATAACATAATCTCCCGCCCACAAGCAGTAACTATAAAAATAACCCCACTCTCTACAAGGCTCGGGGCGCCCGAAAAAACGGGCATACAGGTTGACCGACAACGATATAAATCGGAATCAAAAACTATGTGTGGAATTGTTGGCGCGATCGCGCAACGTGATGTAGCAGAAATCCTTCTTGAAGGTTTACGTCGTCTTGAATACCGCGGATATGACTCTGCCGGTCTGGCCGTTGTTGATGCAGAAGGTCATATGACCCGTCTGCGCCGCCTGGGTAAAGTGCAGATGCTGGCCCAGGCTGCGGAAGAACATCCGCTGCACGGCGGGACGGGTATTGCGCACACCCGCTGGGCGACGCACGGTGAACCATCCGAAGGTAACGCCCACCCGCATGTGTCTGAACACATCGTGGTCGTCCATAACGGCATTATCGAAAACCACGAACCCCTGCGAGAAGAACTGAAAGCGCGCGGTTATACCTTTGTCTCAGAAACCGACACCGAAGTGATTGCTCACCTGGTGCACTGGGAGCTGGCACAGGGCGGCACGCTCCGTGAAGCGGTACTGCGCGCTATTCCTCAGCTGCGCGGTGCGTACGGTACGGTAATCATGGATTCCCGCGACTCGTCCACGCTGCTGGCCGCGCGTTCCGGTAGCCCAATGGTTATCGGTCTGGGGATGGGGGAAAACTTCATCGCCTCCGATCAGCTGGCACTTCTGCCAGTGACCCGCCGCTTTATCTTCCTGGAAGAGGGAGATATCGCGGAAGTGACTCGCCGCAGCGTGACCGTCTTCGATACCAAAGGCGAGCAGGTTAAGCGTCAGGAGATCGAATCGAATCTGCAGTACGATGCGGGCGATAAAGGTGCGTACCGTCATTACATGCAGAAAGAGATTTACGAGCAGCCAAACGCGATCAAAAACACCCTAACCGGGCGCATTAGCCACGGCGAGGTGGATCTGAGCGAACTGGGTGCCAATGCCAATGAACTGCTCGGCAAGGTTGAGCATATTCAGATCGTCGCCTGTGGCACCTCCTACAACTCCGGTATGGTCTCTCGCTACTGGTTTGAATCCCTGGCGGGTGTGCCGTGCGACGTGGAAATCGCGTCTGAATTCCGCTATCGCAAATCCGCTGTGCGTCGCAACAGCCTGATGATCACCTTGTCTCAGTCCGGTGAAACGGCAGATACCCTGGCAGCGCTGCGTCTTTCTAAAGAGCTGGGTTACCTGGGCTCTCTGGCCATCTGTAACGTTCCAGGTTCTTCACTGGTGCGCGAGTCCGATCTGGCGTTGATGACCAAAGCGGGCACCGAAATTGGCGTCGCCTCTACTAAAGCGTTTACCACTCAGTTGACGGTTCTGCTGATGCTGGTGGCGAAGCTGGCGCGCCTGAAAGGTGAAGATGCTTCCGTTGAGCACGACATCGTTCACGGGCTGCAGGCGCTGCCGAGCCGTATTGAGCAGATGCTGTCTCAGGACAAACGTATTGAAGCGCTGGCGGAAGATTTCTCTGACAAACATCACGCCCTGTTCCTGGGCCGTGGCGATCAGTATCCGATCGCGCTGGAAGGCGCGCTGAAGCTGAAAGAGATCTCCTACATTCACGCTGAAGCTTATGCGGCAGGCGAGCTGAAACACGGCCCTCTGGCGCTGATTGATGCGGATATGCCGGTCATCGTTGTTGCACCAAACAACGAACTGCTGGAAAAACTGAAATCCAACATCGAAGAAGTGCGCGCTCGCGGCGGTGTCCTGTACGTCTTCGCTGATAAAGATGCCGGTTTTGCCAGCAGCGACAATATGCACATCATCGAAATGCCGCATGTCGAAGAGGTGATTGCACCGATCTTCTACACTGTTCCGCTGCAGCTGTTGGCTTATCACGTGGCGCTGATCAAAGGCACTGACGTTGACCAGCCGCGTAACCTGGCGAAATCGGTCACGGTTGAATAATTTTATATATTGAAGTGAAATAGCCCCATAAATCTATGATTGTGGGGCTATTTTTTGATCGGTAAATATAAATTTACTCTGAAAATATAATTCTGGAATAATAGAGATATATAAATCCTGGTAGAATTAATCCTGTTTCTTTAAATATAATATTATATTAAGACCTCATTTCATCCTGAACTATTCCATATTCGGCAGGCGAGAATAATAGAATAATATTTCTTCTTGTTATTTTTTATTTTAAAGAGTTTAATGCTCTTCGCTTGTATGCCCTGAAGTATTTATCAGGGAAATAGTATTTTGCAATGTATAATTCAGGATGGTGTTGTAATGAAAGGAAATACGTTAAAGAGCATTGTTGTGCTTTCCTCTTTATTTTTCGGTGCGCAGACACATGCGGCCAATGGCAATGGTACTGTCCATTTCACGGGCGAAATTATCGATAGTACCTGTGAGGTGTCTACCGGTACTAAAGACCAGACCGTTGATTTAGGCAAAGTGAATAAATCAACGTTTACCGGCGTGGGGTCAATGGCGTCGGTTCAGGCATTCCAGATCGATCTGCTGAACTGCCCGGATACCTACAAAAAAGCCAGCGCCCGTTTTGACGGCACCGAAGACGGTGACGGGTACCTGAAGCTGTCTTCTGGCGGGGCGAGTGGCGTTGCGATTGCAATTTATAACCGCGCCGATAACAGTCTGCTTAAGCTTTACAATCAGTCTACGCCTGCCACTATTTCCTCCGGCAAGGCGTCGTTACCATTTATGGCTCGCTATATCGCCACGTCTGCAACCGTAACGGCGGGCACTGCCAATGCGGATTCGGAATTTACGATTACATACAGTAATTAATTCCTTCAATCTCTTTCTGTAAAAAAATAATCAGGCCTGGTGAGGTTGGGTTTGTTGCGCCCTTTTATCGGAAATTATCCAGGCCTGTTACAGGATATAATATGCGCAGGCGTTTTATAATTTTATTTGTTGCTCTTCTTTTCTCATTCGCTACCGGGACGTCAAGTGCCGGGATTGTTATTGGTGGCACCCGCGTTATCTTCCCTGGAAATAAAGCAGATACCACCCTCTCTGTCTTAAATAAAGATACGGCACTGCCTTACCTTCTTCAGGCGTGGGTTGAGCCTTTTAACAATGCGGATAAGCACCAGCCGCCCTTTACGGTTATTCCTCCCGTCTCCCGGCTGGAGCCCGGCCAGGAGCGTGTCCTGCGTATCATTAAAACTCAGGGCGAATTACCGTCTGACAGGGAGTCCGTGTTTTGGCTGAATATTAAAAATATTCCGCCCTCTGCGAGCAACAAAGCGGCGAACTCACTGGAAATCGCAGTTAAAACGCGTATCAAGCTGTTCTGGCGACCGGCAAGCATTCGCCTGATTCCCGAAGATGCTGCACCGAAGGTGAAGTGGCACCGGGAAGGGCGAAACCTGATTGTAGAGAATCCCAACCCGATTCATATCAGTGTGATGGATGTCATCGTTGATGGTCATGATGTGCCCCTCAACATGATCCGTCCTTTTGAAACGCTCACGTTACCTTTACCTGCTAATTCTGCGGGAGGCCAAATGATCTGGCGATTTATTAATGATTACGGCGCAGTCAGTGACCCGATAAAAATGACGCTGTAAGCAAGGGAAAAGGATAGGCGTATTATGATGACGACCAGAATAAAGGTTGGCCTCACGGCAGGGACGTGTCTGATTTTCTCGCAAAGCCTGATGGCCGAGGTCAGTGTATTCAATCCGGCGCTTCTGGAAATCGACCATCAATCCGGAGTCGATATTCGCCAGTTTAATCGGGCAAACCTGATGCCCCCAGGTGTTTATAGCGTTGATATTTTTATCAACGGTAAAATGTTTGAACGTCAGGATGTGACCTTTGTTCAGGATAATCCCGATGCTGATTTACACGCCTGCTTTGTCGCTATTAAAAAAACGCTAACCACCTTTGGCGTAAAAGTTGATGCGCTGAAATCGCTCAATGATGTAGATGAAACAGTCTGTATTGATCCTGGGCCACGCATTGAAGGCTCATCATGGCAGTTCGACAGCGATAAACTGCAACTGAATATCTCCATTCCCCAAATCTATATGGATGCGATGGCTTATGATTACATCAGCCCCTCGCGTTGGGATGAGGGGATTAACGCGCTCACCATCAACTACGATTTTTCTGGTTCACATACTCTACGTTCGGATTATGGTTCACAAGAGACAGATACCAGTTATCTCAATCTGCGCAATGGACTGAATATTGGGCCGTGGCGATTACGCAATTACAGCACCTTAAATACGACCGATGGCAGTGCAGAATACAACTCTATAAGCACCTGGATACAACGTGATATAGCTGCGTTAAGAAGCCAGATTATGATAGGTGATACGTGGACGGCGAGCGATATCTTCGACAGTACGCAAATTCGTGGCGCACGCTTGTATACCGATAACGATATGTTGCCTGCCAGCCAAAACGGATTTGCCCCCGTAGTGCGTGGGATTGCAAAGTCTAACGCCACTGTCATTATTCGCCAGAATGGCTACGTGATTTATCAGTCAGCCGTTCCACAAGGTGCTTTTGAAATTACCGATCTCAACACCGCCAGTACAGGTGGTGATCTGGACGTAACCATCAAAGAAGAAGACGGTAGCGAACAACGATTTACTCAACCTTATGCGTCGTTAGCCATCCTCAAACGTGAAGGTCAAACTGATGTTGATGTCAGTGTGGGAGAATTACGCGATGAAGATGGCTTTACCCCTGACGTTATTCAGGCTCAGATCCTTCATGGTTTTCCCTACGGTTTCACCTTATATGGAGGTATGC
>OJKB01000364.1_pt1 | contig 5207 bp, 5 predicted proteins | sample 1596461 | NCBI WGS metagenome assembly OJKB01 (sample SAMEA4350161, study PRJEB24818) | metagenome | biome: human; feature: gut; material: faeces | place: Denmark | collected 2013-09 | reverse complement strand
ATCTGGCGCAGTGCCAGCGCGGCCGGGTAATCGATGGCCACCGGCAGCTGAGCAGAGGAAAAAGCCCCGCTATGGCCTGGCAGTGCTGGCATCATGTTATGTCACCATTGTCATTAGAGTGTGCAGTGCATCACCGGTGCATCCGGGGATGCCGGACCCGGCAGGATCAGATACTCGGTAGCAGATTTGACACGGTAATTGGTGTAATCTTCAAACGAAACCGGGCTTGCTTTCATCCCCGCGAGAAAAGTTTCTTCAAGACCGCGGGCACGCGGAAGCGATAGTTCTATCGTCTCAGGATCGATGGCCATTTTCTGGCGGGTGGCTTCCAGCTCAGTGGTCAGCCGGTATTTTTCCGTACGAAAAGGAATACTCTCTTCAGCGTTTCGCTGTGTATAGGTCACGTCAAACATCATGCGATCACCGTCGTTCTGCAGTACCACGCCCCTGAGGAGACTTTCTATACGAACGGGGGATTCACCTTTCTGCGGAATCTCCGAGGTCCGGCTGCAGATAATCACCATCCCGGGTTTCTGACTGGCATTAACCATCCGCATTTCACTGAGCGTTGCCGCCCCTGCATCCCGTGCAGTCACACCCAGCAGGATCGTCAGCCCCATTATAAAACCGGTCAGTTTACACATCGTTCCTGTATCCTTTACGTTAATGTCTGGATCATCTTCAAGGAGAAATCCCGCCGGACTACACTATCGAGTGACATGTGGCCGCCAGAGGGTGTCCAGCCGACCACTCATTAAATGCTGCTGTCGGCTATCAGTAGCGACCAAGAGTCATTAACTGGAAGCATTTTTCCTCGGAGAGCTCTCCTTCTTTCTTTGGGAGAGGGCCAAGGAAAGGAGTTATCACATCGACTTCTGTGGACAGATACCATGTGTCATCAGCATCATCCCACCAGGCAACTGTGCGATCGTCCCAAGTGTGTATCTCACGGTAGCAGCCGTATCCGTATATGTGCTCAAACTCCGATTCTTCCATCCAGACTCTGTCATGCCCAAGGATTATGAGAGCCTCAAATAAAACACTCAGTGTAATTTTCATATTCATAATCAACTTCCTTATTATTTAATATCTATTAGTTCTATTTATTTATCATCGCCAGCAGAACATTCCGTTGCCCGCCCGCAGTGATTAGCAGAATAACAGTCACCGCCCGCAATTACCGGATCTCACTCTTTTAGACTTCCGAAAAATTCATAATAGCAAAGTTTTCGGAAGCGATGATGAACAGATTAACAGGATTTACTCGTCAGGTCGGTCTGATGCGGAGAGGGTGAAAGTTATCTAACTACTTAAAGTGTAGCACATTTTTAATTTTCGTTTCACAAATCAGCGCAGAAAATCGCCGTGATCCGGAACTACCATTTTTCGGATCTCAGAAGTGGAGAAGAGGAATTATTGCAGCATGGACACAAAAAACGAGTAATTGTTGCGATGAGTGGACTATTGCACCATGAGCAAATATAAATGACTTTAAGCGTCCTGCGGTTAAATATATTGTTCATGCCGTCCGGCTGAACCCCGGGTCAGGGGATCAGCCGGGAAGGAGAACGTTACGGTTCTGTTTTCCGGGAGAGGGTCTTTCGTTTTTTCTTCAGGTACATCACTTCGTCACATTTGCCGATCATCTCCGCCAGCGTCGTGTACTGGTCTGCGTTATTGATCAGTTCGCCAAAGGAATAATTGATGTTGTAGGGCTTGCCCGAGGTGTCATTGTAATGATCGAGACTGGCACTCAGCGCATGAAGATAAGAGCCGGTATTCCCGTTTCGCCGGATCAGGGCGGCAAACTCATCCCCGCCGAGGCGGCCTGCTATTTCGCCCGGTTCGAGGTGCTGATGTAAAAAGCCGGCAAAGATCTTCAGCACCTCGTCACCCTCAGCGTGTCCCCAGAGATCGTTAACCGGTTTGAACCTGTCCAGATCGAAATAGATGAGGCTGAACGACGCATCCTGCCGGTTCATTGCGCGGAAGAGTTTGTCGCCGGCGCGGTAAAACCCGCGCCGGTTGGGAATGCCCGTCAGGCTGTCCGTCATAGCCATGTTGATGGCCTCGAATTCGTCCTCCACGATACAGGCCAGGTCCCGGAGGGACGCAATGTCCTCATCCGTGAAGGCGCGGGGAACGGTGTGGATCAGGCACAGCGTGCCGGCCACCGTGCCGTCCGGCAGGCTCACCGGCTGGCCGGCGTAGAACCGGATGTGTGGCTCACCGGTAACCAGGGGATTATCGTGAAATCGCGCATCGGCAGCCGCATCGTGAATGATAAAAGGCCCTTCCTGCAGAATGGCGTGTCCGCAGAACGAAATATCACGTGGAGTTTCGCGCACGCCGACGCCCTGGCAGGCGAAGAGCCACTGGCGCTCGCGATCCAGCAGGCTTATCAGGGCCACCGGGACCTGAAAGGCTTTGCGGGCCAGCCGCGTCAGGCGTTCAAAACGCTCATCGTCACGGGTATCAAGAAGGCCGGTAATATACAGGGACTTCAGCCTCTGTTCTTCATTCTCCGGTATACCGGGTGCCTGCATGTAATCTCCTGGTATGTACAAAGTATATATGCAGATGAAAAGGTGTTTGGATCTGACTGAGTGTAATTATAGTTCACGACTTATCTGCCAGCGGCTGAACTTCAGGTACAGGAATTCACGTTTATCACTCGTACTAGACTCTCCGGAGGACCAGGGGAATGACCGGGTCTGTTACGGTGAGGGAATCTGTAAACCTCAGGATTTTTGCCGGGAAAGTACGTATAACTGCTATCTTGATTAGTAAATGGGCTTTGTTGAATAAATCGAACTTTTGCTGAGTTGAAGGATCAGATCACGCATCTTCCCGACAACGCAGACCGTTCCGTGGCAAAGCAAAAGTTCAAAATCACCAACTGGCCCACCTACAATAAAGCCCTCATCAACCGTGGCTCCATAACTTTCTGGCTGGATGATGAAGCTATTCAGGCCTGGTATGAGTCAGCAACACCTTCTTCACGAGGCAGACCTCAGCGCTATTCTGACCTTGCCATCACGACTGTGCTGGTCATTAAACGCGTATTCAGGCTGACCCTGCGCGCTGCGCAGGGCTTTATTGATTCCATTTTTTCTCTGATGAACGTTCCGCTACGCTGCCCGGATTACAGCTGTGTCAGCAGGCGGGCAAAGTCGGTTAATGTCAGTTTCAAAACGCCCACCCGGGGTGAAATCGCACACCTGGTAATTGATTCCACCGGGCTGAAGGTCTTCGGTGAAGGCGAGTGGAAAGTCAAAAAGCATGGCCAGGAACGCCGCCGTATCTGGCGTAAGCTGCATCTCGCCGTTGACAGTAAAACACATGAAATCATCTGCGCTGACCTGTCGCTGAACAACGTTACGGACTCAGAGGCCTTCCCCGGGTTAATCCGGCAAACCCACCGGAAAATCAGGTCAGCCGCCGCCGATGGCGCTTACGATACCCGGCTATGTCACGATGAACTGCGGCGTAAGAAAATCAGCGCGCTTATCCCTCCCCGAAAAGGTGCGGGTTACTGGCCCGGTGAATATGCAGACCGTAACCGTGCAGTGGCTAATCAGCGAATGACCGGGAGTAATGCGCGGTGGAAATGGACAACAGATTACAATCGTCGCTCGATAGCGGAAACGGCGATGGACCGGGTAAAACAGCTGTTCGGGGGTTCACTGACGCTGCGTGACTACGATGGTCAGGTTGCGGAGGCTATGGCCCTGGTACGAGCGCTGAACAAAATGACGAAAGCAGGTATGCCTGAAAGCGTGCGTATTGCCTGAAAACACAACCCGCTACGGGGGAGACTTACCCGAAATCTGATTTATTCAACAAAGCCTAGTAAATGTTAAAATTTGTAGGTATCCACCCGTTAAACAAAATGATTAATATTTAAAAATACTCGTTGAACACCCGTGCCGTAATAATGAAGTACATTAAAAATGTTATCCGGTCATGTGAAGCTGAGACCGTCTCTTCGTCATGTAAAATGCCGTACTTTCTTTGTCGTGAAGAATGACCGGGTTAAGTCCATAAGGTTGAGAGGAAGTCTGCTGATGTGATACGCTCAAGGCGGGATTTATCTCAGTGAGAACTCACGGCAACAAAAAGTTTTTGGACAACAAAACACAAAGTTGTTTTGGACTGTAGGAGTCCAAGAGACAATGACATTACATACAACGCCGTGTAATGGATTTTACATTATTACAAAGCCTGTGTTACAAGAGAGTTATGGACATGATTGAAAAAATATGTGAAGTAATTGATGGTGAATACGTCTGTGATATAGATATTAGCGTTGAAGAATGGAAGATTTTATTAAGGGATAAAAAAGTTTTTGATGACAAAAGTATTGCAGCGTTAAAAAAATGGTTCATTGAGCCAGACCATTCCTGTACATGTTTCGATATCGGCAAGAAGTACGACCTGCACAGTATGAGTGCTAATGGTGTAATCAATGGGTTGGGTGGAAGAGTTCAGAAGCAGCTTGGCCGATTCGAGGTTAAAGGAGTCGGAAAGATTGCTTCCGGGACAAAATTCATTACAGTCATGAAAAGTAGAGAAATTAAAGGAAACCCAAAGCGAAATTTATGGACTATCCGTGAAGAACTTGTTCAGGCAATAAAAGAACTAGATTTTTTTAGTACGAACGAAAGCTCAAGCATTGATTTTTACTCAGATAATGATTTGATCACTGCTCTAGAAGAAAGTAATCACTTTGACGTTACTCAGACATTTGAGTATAGCGAAAAAGCGAAACCTAAGAAAGCTGCAATAGAAGTCAAAAATGGACTCTCATACCCAAGAAGTAAATCTGTTTCAAAAAATGCGCTTAACAAAGCTGATTATAAATGTGAAATTAATTGCGACCATCCAACGTTCAGAAGGCGAAACTCTCCCCTAAATTACACAGAACCTCATCACATTGTCCCGATGTCAAAGCAAGACTATTTTGAGAATTCACTGGATGTGGAAGAGAATATCATATCACTATGTTGCAACTGCCATAAACAAATTCATCTTGGCAAGGGGTTTGAAGATATGTTGAGGAAAATATATGCCGAGCGGAAAGATGTATTAAAAAAAGCGGGAATCGAGATATTATTAGAGGATTTGATTCTTTTTTACAAGATGGAAGGTAATTAATCTTCGAGAAGATGCATGCTTATTTTTATTTTTAGCAATGAATGTGAAAT
>OJKB01000354.1_pt1 | contig 5252 bp, 7 predicted proteins | sample 1596461 | NCBI WGS metagenome assembly OJKB01 (sample SAMEA4350161, study PRJEB24818) | metagenome | biome: human; feature: gut; material: faeces | place: Denmark | collected 2013-09 | reverse complement strand
GATATTGCTCGTTAAGATGAATCAGGTCTCCGATATATAATATTCCATGAGATTCAAGATGGCTTTTGATGGATGGGGTAATACCCAAACTGAATACCGGTTCCGAGAGATAGTGTACTTCTTCTGCTTGAATGTTATTCAAGGCTATTTCAAGTCCCACTTTGATTCTTTTGAGAGAATCAAGGCGTTCTTGTATCTTTTGGATGGCAAGCTCGTCTTGCTGTATCTCATTGCGTAACTGGGTTGCTCTCTTTACAAGTTCGGCATTACTTCTTTTCAATTCTTTATTAATATCCGCCATTGACAGATTGCTTATTTCAAGTTCGTTTCGTGTGTGGTCCAATTGCGTGACAAGTTCCTCCAGTCTGTCGGCATGACACTTCAGTATTGAATTTTTTTCATTATCGGCAGCCATTTCGTCCAAAAGGTAGCCGAACCTTTTAATTTGAAAATTAATATTTTCTTTATCCGATGCTATGGAATCTGCGAGTTTTGCCAGTCTTTGCCGGCATGAATTACCTTTCATGGACTTATACATGAGGACAATTCCCAATATCATCAACGCTATGCTGAAAAGTATATCCGTATCTTTCATATCTTTCTATCCTTTATTCGTTTATGGTAATTATAGGGCGTACTCTGTGCGCCTGTACTTTAGGTGTTTCTTGCATTGCGCCGCTCCCCATGGAATAGAGCCATGCCTTGGCTGTCTGCTGCTTTTCGACCTCTGTGGATGTCCAGTACCAACAGTCGTTTTCATCCAGCGGTAACGGCTCGCCGCCACATTGTTCGATGACAGGGTTGACTATCTCTCTCATGGTGTAGAGCAGCCGCATCTCTGCCACGGACGGTACATAGGCACTTTGTCCGTACCGCCATAGGTCGAAAACCGCTTCTGCCATTGGCGAAGCCGTTTCTCGTGTATCGTACAGTGCGAATGTATTCTCGTTGCCATCATAAGCCATGATGTCGGACGATGTGCCTTGTGCGATGCCGAGGCTGTCGGCAAATGCCTGTGGAGCAATGTCCCACAGATAAACTGCATAACCACCCCCCTCCGTATCTCCGCGTTTTTCGGTATCGAAGACAACCGCTATAGCTTTTTTCCCCGATTGTTCATATTGTGCATAAGGCAAGGCCGTTCCGTCCTCGCAGAGGATATGTCCTGGACGGACCGCTCTATCGGGTACGTCTATGTGCGTGTCACAGGCAGCGCACAGCACGGCAGCCGTTGCCGCTGCCACCAAATGTATCTTTCGTATCATATTGCTTTCTTTTTTTGTTTCCCTATTTCATAGGTAGTTTCACACCCAGCACGACACCTGCACGCAGCACGTCCGCACCTTTTATCATCACATCGCTTTTCACTTGCCAATACAGTGTCCATCCGGCCCGTAGCACATAGTTGTGTTCATAACCGAGGTGCAGGCCGCCGAGGAACTTATTCGTGTCGCTTCCGGCTGAAGCTCCGATACGCAGACTGCCATAGTGGTTGCGTCCCCGCGTCATGCACGGCTTGTAGGCCACGCCAAAACCGTAGCTGCGGTAGTTTCGCCAAAATGATTCCGGACAGATATGACCGCACGAACCGCACTCTGCCCATTGTAGGTAGCCGTTGACGAAAAACTCCCACGCATGGCGATAGTTCATTTCATGTTCGTAGGCGAGCGTTATATCCATGCCGTTCTTGTAGAGTAGCCCTGTGCCAAGTGAGAGGCGTCCGCTACCTTGTTGTGCATTCGCACTTGCAGCGACACACACGCAGGTAATTATCAGGATGATTGTCTTTTTCATAGTCATTCCTCCTCCAATAAATCTGCATGGAACGAATCTGCCGCCAGTATATCCTCATAGTCGATGTTCAGGCTGATGTTACGGCCACTAATCTGTTTCTCCGTCATTTCGATGGTCAGCAGCTTGTCATTGGGAAAGGTCATCTTTTTCACGACAATCACATTCCGATAGCCGTGTCTGAACGTCTTGCCCGGTTCCAGAACCAGGGCAGGTGTCAGTTCGATAGTCTGTGCGTTGGTTGCCTTGGCGAGTTTCTTGTCTGTCAGTTTTATCCGTATCTCATCAATGTCAAAACGGATGTTCGTCTTGTTCTCGATGGAAAAGTCTATGAAGAAGTAGTCACCCACCGAGTAAATATTGTTCAGACGCATCACCATACGGTGTGCTTTGGTAGCTACGTTGCGGATTTTCGCAGGTGAGTTCCAGATGCGCCGTGCATGATGTGTCATGTCGGCAGTGGACATTGAGACTGCCGGATTGTTATACGCATTACGCTCTTGCAGCAGTATCTCCTTATCCGTTACTGCCTCTTTCATCCTTGTGGTATAAATCAGTGCGTATTGTGTGCGGTACCGTTCCGTTACAATGGTGACGATGGCGAGTATTTCACCATCCTCGTGTCCGCTTTCCTTGGGCTTTAGGCGGATGATGTTGTCAATGGGCTGATCACCCGCCACCTTGTCAGTGGAAATATCCACGAAACGCACCGGTTCCGATGCCGTTATGACGGTTGTTATCTGTTCGTTCACCGTCAGTTGTTCCATTTCCTCATAGGTCGTTTGCGCCTGTGCGTTCCGCGCCAGCGGCAGCCCTGCCGCCAGAAGAAATGACATTGCGATTTTCTTCCAATTCATATCCATGTTGTTAATTATATTTATTCCGTTTATTTCCTCTTTTCCCTTATTTCTCCTCTTTCTTTACCTGTTTGGCACGTACCCATGTACAACGCCCCGTCCGGGTCATTTGGAGTTCACACTGCCAAAGAGTGCCTTTCTCCACTGTTTTGAAATTCACATTTCCGTATCTTGGTCCGTAAAAACCGGTATGTTTTTGAAAAGCGAATAAGGCAATCCTCCGTCTGTCTTCTGTCCGGAAGTTGCATATTAGGGCAAACTGCCCTCTGTGATGCCACCACTCGGTACTCACAAGTTTTCCGATAAATGTCTCGGCTTTATTGGGGGCTATATAGTCCGCATAATAAAGCCCATCCGTACCTTTGTGATATTCTGATAAATCTGTTTCCATGTCATCATCATTTTAGTTCCTTTTTTCCTGTCCGTTCACCAAATACACGAAAGTTCCGTATTTCAGCTTGACTTTGTTTTTCTTGATAGCTTTGCTAATGGCATTGCTTGTTTTCTGGTAGGCATTGTTCACCGCCTGCATCCCCCATTGTGCAAGGCTGTTTCCTGTACTTCCCATACTCATGTTCATATTGCCCGACATTGCCCCGCTTGCTACATCCTTGCTCGTTTCCCGGAATTGGCTGTTGGGTACATACAACCCTTCCATGCCATCTGTATCATAGAGTGACAGACTCACTTTCACCAGTTCGTCATTCACGAGAATGCTGCTGATATTACCTTTCACGCGTCCGGATGAGAATCCGCTCACTGTAGCGTACAGGTACGTTCCCCTTGCTACCACACACTCGCCAATCTCCACATCGTCAAGCAGGCGCAACCTCACGCGCGAGCCGTCCACCGCTTTGATGTTCTCGTCAATGATGGCTTGGATGAGTTTCGGTTCACGTACATTCTTCGACAGTGTGTTAAAGTAGTCCGAGGTTGTCTTCACCTTGCGTACCACCTCGCTGGGTGGTTCGTCCGCAGATGGCGTTTTCACAGCCCGGCTCTCTTCGTTGATGGTTCCGGAGGCTGTTGCTCCTTGTGGTGGAGCAATGTTGGCCGTGTCCGTTTCTGCCGGGGGGACAGTCGCGTTTTGCCCTCTCAGTCTCGCCTCTGCGAGTGCTTTTTCCAGTTCGGCAAGTGCTTCCTGTTCTCGTGTCTTGGCAGAGGCAATTTCCGCTGCCGCAGCTTTTTCCTGTTGTTCTTCAGTGAGCAGGTCGATGTCGTCCTGCGTGTATTTCGATTCATACTCTTCCTTGTTTTTATCGGGTTCTTCCCGGTCTATGTTATCTACTGCGGAGTAGTCCTGTATCTTACCCCATGATTTCGCCATATTCTCGTATTTGCTGCCTATGCCATCGTCCTTGATCTGTGCCCCCGGCAATTCGGGGTTCAGGAACTCCGTCGTCTGCAACGCCTTGTCTTGTATTTCTATCGTTTCTGTCTGAAACAGGTCGAAGATGAAATAAGACGCGCCGAGCAGGGGGAAATAAAGGATGGCGGGAAGCATATATTTCGGCAGGCGAAAATTGATTTTCTCCAATATCTTCATTATACATCTTTTAATTGAGTTGTACATACTTGCCTTCAATGGCACAATTTCTCAGTATCTCTGCGTTGTCTTCTCCGAAAGCTAACAGGAGGCTACCGCAACCGGGAGAGTCACCTCGCGTTCCGTCTGGTCGGTAGAATCGGATGCGGTGGCGTAGGAATTTCATTCCTGTTGCTTTTGGGAAGATGACGTCCTGAAACATTTTGGAATCACAACGGTTGAATAATAATGCAATGCCGTTGCCATGTTCTGCCAGTTTCCGGACGAATAGCTCGATAAGAGGACGCGAATAGGGAGGATTGAGCCACACACGTCCTTCCCATATCTGGGACAACCCGTCTATGTTCTGGTCATACATGACCTCGGCAGTCGGCCACAACGGACGGATAGGAGCGCAAGGGTCAAGGTCGAATTTGCCCAATGCGTCCAGTATCTCCTTTGGCGTGTACCATTCGTCTGACGAACGGACTGATTTTTCAAACCGTGTATTCATAAGCATTCTTTTACTGTGGTTTGTCCCCTCTGTTTTTATGTTCCCTTATTTCGACTTCCTGCAACAATTTGTGCCGTTCCCGAAGTACAGAATCCTGCATTTCCGTTGCCGTGCGACTTGCCGGACTGTGCCTGTACACAGTTACCAAGCGGTAGGCGTTCCATGCGAAAGCTCCGATGACGAATGTAAAGACGATGACCAGAAACAACGTCCGGTGCGCGTTGGCAAAGCCCTGCACCTTGGCCGCCGCTTGGTCGATGCGTGTCGCCTTGGCGAATTTGTGCCCGGCCTGCACCTCTCGCTCGTAGCGTTCCTTGTACTGCGGGTCATCTTTGTCCGGCATCTTCTCGCCGAACAACATTCGTTTGAATCCTTTGATATTCATATCTTTGGTGATTTAATAGTTACTCTTTGTTTTTTGCTCGATATCTTTGTTCAGCAATGTACGCCAGTTTACTATGAGCAGTCCATGCGGATTGTTGTCCGTTCTCGGCACACGTTTAAGTTGCCCTGCCGTAACCAGTTCGCGCATCAGGATATTACTCCGACGTTCGATTCGCTGCCG
>OJKB01000325.1_pt1 | contig 5497 bp, 4 predicted proteins | sample 1596461 | NCBI WGS metagenome assembly OJKB01 (sample SAMEA4350161, study PRJEB24818) | metagenome | biome: human; feature: gut; material: faeces | place: Denmark | collected 2013-09 | reverse complement strand
GTATGCGGACTTCCTTTTCAAGGCCAAAAAGCATATACTCAAATTAAAGGAAAAAACAGATTTAGTTTCTGAATATGCGGACAAAAACTGCTCCTTGAAAGTGCCGTCGGAACAAAAACAATCGTCCGTGTCAGACGAACTGGTTTTCAATGACGGAACAAATTCTTATACATTTGACCGCCTTACACCTGATTATTGTATTTATTCGTCGGCAACAAAGACCAATCCAACCTTTTTTGATGTTGTATATTATACTGCCGGCGAAAAACCCATGGTCAAACTTATATCTACCGCTCCTGAACATTGCTATACTCTTTTCCAGACAGAGGCTTCTGCCAAAACTGCGGAATATTCCGATGGGAAAGTGGAATGGCGGGTAGGAAATCATAAAAATGCAACATTCGTTGTTGACAATAAGGAGTATGAGTATAATGAGCAATAAAACATCAGGATTGCAGTCAAGAAAATAAATTATACATCAGGATTCATTTGCTGTTCGCTCCTTTAGCGAATAGCAATGAATCCTTGGATGACAAATGTCAAATGACAGAGTTCAGTTTCACTGCAAACCTGTTTCCTGTCTCTCTATAATGAGTCCCGACAGTTCCGGCTAATTCACCGATAGTCCCGTCAATTCGAACTTTCTTCAGATAAAGATAGGGATATCCTGTCTTTAGCACATATGATATATTAACCAAAAGGTATCCAGGGTGCAAGTGGCGTAATTTATATTATCTGTACTTTTACCTTTAATTTCTTGAATTTTGAAAGATTCAGCCATATGCTGTAACCAGCCAACATGGGTGGTCAGAATGGCTTCATTATTCATCATTATAACCGCCAATATCAAATCTATCCGGATTTTACCTATTTTTGTGCCCGTATTATGAATCTGCAAATGGAAACGATGACTGATAATAATGAAATGAATGCCGGCAACGGGACGCCATGCTGCCATTGCCACGGGGAAGAGTGCCGTTGCCGGGAAGAAAACGGGGAATGTGAATGCCACTGCCACGCGCACGAAACCCTCTACCCCGGGGTAACCTGTATCGATGTGGAACCCGACGATTTCAACGACTGGGACTAATCCCCACCGGACTTTATCCGGTACGGCACGTTCAACCGCTGACGATACCCGCCCACGCCGAACGTGGTCGTGACCTCTTCCACCAGGTAAACGCCGTTTTTCGAGGGGTTGCGGTCACTGTCCCGGTGATACCATTTAAGTTGTAGTTGCGGAAATACTCCGTCGTCTCCTCCACGAGCTGGTCGGAGATGATGCCGATGTGCGGCGACATGTACGGCACGATGGTGTAGGTCGAGAGATCGACTTTCGTCTTCGTCACGGCGCCCTTGGCGGTCGTGTTCCCGGTAACCTTGTGCGTCTTTTTGGAAATCTGCGTGGCGTTCACCGTCTGGTACTGCCTGCTGCCGGCAATCGTCGGGTCGTACTCGGGGTTCAGACGGACAGTCACCTCGAAGAATTTCTCGTCGGTGCTGAGCGCCTTACCCGTGACGGCGAGGAATTTCGGGTCGGTCTTGACGACTTTCAGGTTGCTCTGCGCCACGTGCTCGTTGAACAGGATTTTGAACGGACCCGTTGATTCGTCTTCGGGGAAGACCGGCTGCGCCTTGCTTGACGAGTACGGGCGGCCCACGGCAATCGCCGGCATGGCTCCCTCGTTTTCGGCATCGTATTTCAGGAAGCAGTAGACCTTGTATTTCGACCACTCGGAGAGGATGTCGGCCATTTGCACAGTCCCGTACTGCTATTGACTCTCTCCAGGTTATATAGCATATTAACGGTATTACATAATGTTTATGAGAGAAACTAACACTTTTAGACATTTTCGCTTTTAATATCCATCCAGAAGCGACTCCGGAGCTTCATGGAGGGTATGGTTTGGCAGCACGATTGCCGTTAAACCGTACGGTTTTGGTTTAACCAAAACACAACTTGCTGTCCGCAGGAGCGGACCACGTTTATCCAATAATTATTGTATATCAGAGTGTTGTGTGGCTATTTTCCTGTATTTTGTTTGGCTTTTCCATCAGATATTTGCCGGCTGTTCTCCCCGTTAAAAGATAGATATATCTCCATAACCATGTGACTTACGCCCATAATTCGGGGATAAGGAGGCGAATATACGGAAAATCTGCCCTTTACATACCTTATTCTCCATTAACGAATTACTACTTCTACACTTCTGCAAATGGAGAATGGCATGTAGCCGTATACGCCTTATTGTTTTTTTTTCATCGTCTCCATTAATAGATTGCTACTTCTACACTTCTGCAAATGGAGAATGGCATGTAGCCGTATACGCCTTATTGTTTTTTCTTCATCGTCTCCATTAATAGATTGCTACTTCTACACTTCTGCAAATGGAGAAATGGACATGTAGCCGTATATGCCTTATTGTTTTTCTTCATCGTCTCCATTAACGGATTGCTACTTCTACACTTCTGCAAATGGAGAATGGCATGTAGCCGTATACGCCTTATTGTTTTTTCATCGTCTCCATTAACGGATTGCTACTTATACACATCTGCAAATGGAGAATGACAGGTAGCCATGTGTGACTTATGTTTTTCTTTATAGTTCTCCATTAGTGAATTGATATTTATACACTTCTGTAAATGGAGATTTTAAGATATCTGTATCTGGAAAGGTGCGTGCTCCCTTCGCTTCCGGCTATCCTTATTTTAATATCCAGCTATATTGTAATTCTGTGATAGCATTATCCGGCTAGCGTATTATCTGGCTATATACAAATATGGCTACACTATAATTCATGGTTGTGATGGAGATGGCTCTTCCCATCCGGTAACATGACCATAATACCACGAGAAAAAAAGACGACGCCCACAGAGAAAAAACGGATGGAAGGGACGGTTACAGAATGACAGATTTCAACAAATAGCCGGCTGTTTTTGGAGACAAGCTCGGATCTGAAGTTCCGGTCAATCAGCCGTCAAAGGGCTGTTCAGGTATATTATGCCATCAGGTACAAGAATGTTTGTTATGGTAGTTTTCTCCGATTGTCATTAGGGAAAAAGGATTTCAAGGTATCCTGTTTGTTGGTATTCCGGCTGTTTGGTAATCAGGTAAATAGAAAGTCCGGTACATGTGAATTTAGGAGATCATCCCAGATGGTAATCTGTTAAAGAGTTTTTTGGAACATTTGAAATACCGATAATAAAAACGAAATCAGGTATATGGACGCTGTCATACACCCACAACCTGCCATACCTCTATTCCGATAATTATATATGGTTATCCGTGTATATCGCTATATCCTTATTCCGATAGAAGGGCGTATCGTTATCGTCGTATCTCTATATCTAAACATATGGCTATGTGCGTATCCGGCGGTATCATCGCCTTTCCCATCCGGGTCTGTCACAGGTTGGATAAGTTTTTAATCTGAAGGTAACCAGCCTGATGGTATAGGAACATGAAGAACTCTGTAATCATGGCATTTACCCGGGCAGAGAAGCCACATCTTTTATTACCGAATTCTCGGCGTTGTTTCGTCCATGTGTGAAGAGGAGTTTTTTTTCATCGCAACGTTCCTTTCACATACCCAAAGGGGGGAGTGAATCCAGCCCTGCTTCGGCTTTCTTTTTCTTTCCCATATGACAAAAACTAACTATCTATGACTATTCCTGCCAGTGGACTGGTTCTGTTTAGCAGGTGTCTTTTTTTCTTTACATTCGTATCAACGAACATTAAAAATTGAGCGTATGGAAATATACTACATTGAAGCCGGTGTCCTTGAGAGGATGCTGACATGCTTCGAGAATCTGTCCACACATGTGACAGATTGTATGAGAGAAAACGTTGTAAGGAACTCGGAGAATGACTGGGCGGTCAGGATGTCTGCCTGCTCCTTAACATCTCACCGTATCTTGCTTTCTTTTGATAGGTAATGAATGATTCAAACCTATGAATTCCGTTTATCCCTATCCTAAAAAAAGTTTTATTCCCTTCTTTCTTCTCCTTAACTTATTCAATATCAAATTCTTTCTTTAATAACTTAAAGAATACATTGTTTCTATTCGATGCAAGTTCATAAATGTCTTCAAAGGAATATAGTTCTATCCTAATATCCATTTTATTTCTCGGATTATCATCCTTAGAAAAATTGTCCTCAAAGTAATATGAATTTGCCAGGAATGGGATAGGTTTATATCCGCCACTAAAACTATTGGATGTCAACTCCTTGTCTATATCGGATTTCCTAGCAAGAATGATACCTGTATATTGTACTTGCTCCGTATTCACAGTCCAATTCAATGTTTTATGTGGATGCTTATAAAAATCGTGAGCGTATCTTTTAACCTGTGCTATCATTCCTTCTTTGGTATTTCCTGCATTATGTGCGTTTGTTGTTGATTTTAACTCAAGGATCAGAATTTGTTTTGTTTTTTCTGGGTCATCAGCCCAAATGTAAACATCTGACAAAGGTTGCCCTGACTTGGTGCTTTTAACTTTGAAATCGTTTGAGAATGTTGTGAACTTGTCATCAAGAATCCAAAGATTATGTAAATGATTGATATTTGAAGAATCACTTAAAGTTGTTCCTCTTTTAATAAAGAGTTCGTACAGAGATTTCTAATTCTGATTTATCATTTCCGTCTTCATCAAATTTTTGAATTAACATATGCAAACGTTTCAATACACTTTCTCGATGTTTGACATATATATGCAAACTTGAGTTTAAAAGCTTATAACATTCTTCAGAATCACTAAAAAGTTTATCTTCTTCATTTTCAAACTCTCTATCTATTTGATTCCAGAACTTTTTCTCTATCCTACTCTTCTCGTCAATAGCAGATTGTACAATATCTTTCTCATTTACTATCTTTTTATCATCGATAATATTACTATCTTCAATAAATGTCTCAAGCGAGGGGTACTTCTTTTTGAAATTCTTTAAATTACGCTTTGTCTCCTTTTGGTTGTTCTCTATAATAGAGCTAAATTCAATATCCAAGATCTCATTTATTTTCTTATTTATTTTTAATATATCATCAACTGGGATTTCTATTTTTTCGCCTTTTGTGTCGACATGTTCATCGAAATATTCCGATGTTAAATACAATAAATAACCGTCATTATTATCAATTGAATAACTTAATTTTCCATTGGATAAATCCGCTTTCAAGTTCCTTGCAAAACAGATTACCGGATTCTCTCCATGCATTTGTGTTCCTTTTTTTATCAACCATAGCATAAAAGATTTATTACCCTCTGCGAGATTGATTTCAAAAGGTTTTCTTTCTGTTTCAGATTCAATATTTCCTTTTTTTACAGTAACATCCTCTCCATTGAAAATAATATTTACTACAAGCTGTTCATTGGTTACAATGAATGGAAAAAAAGTTTCTATAAACCATTGTTTAAATGCTTTTGAGTTTGGGTATTTATAAAAAAAAGTTTTTGCTCGTCCTAATGTGTTTTGTTTGTTTAAGTATGCTGTCAGCTTGG
>OJKB01000217.1_pt1 | contig 7697 bp, 8 predicted proteins | sample 1596461 | NCBI WGS metagenome assembly OJKB01 (sample SAMEA4350161, study PRJEB24818) | metagenome | biome: human; feature: gut; material: faeces | place: Denmark | collected 2013-09 | reverse complement strand
CCGGAATGTATGTCCGAAAGGGATACGCATTCCGGAGCCTGAATCATTTTTTTATACGCTGTGAGCCATAGCACACAAGCGGTGCGGCGGCAATGGGAGGATGCCGTTAGTTTATATTCAGCTATGGAAGAACCATAAGGATTCACCAATTAGAAAAGCGCGGACCCTCCATCGGAGGCCTATGGCTAGCCGTATGGACTATACCGTGTAGCAAGATACATTTCTGTTGATATAAGTGCCCTACCGAGCTTTGCCCGGCGGCGCACGTTTCTAACCGGTGCAAGTCCGGAATCCGCCCGGTAGTGGGAAGGATATAGCCGAAGGCAAGGGTGTCCATCGTGAGGTGGAATCGGAAGGAAGCTGTAGGAAAACCTTTGGTCCGACGAACAGGAATCACATATAAGGCTCTGAAATACGGATAAGTCTGCAAAAGAAGATAAAGTCCGAAAGTTGCCGGAAGTAGGAGTAAATGTGGGGATAGATGAAGGGAAAGAGCGTGCACCTTAAGCGTGGAGGTCTCATAGAGGTTTCATTAGCCTAGTAACAACGAACTGTGAGAAGTCAGCAGAACCCATAGTAGTGAAGAAGTATCTGTAATGGAAATGGAGCGAAGGGGTGAACAATCAATAAGTTTGAGTATGTCTCGTATTGCAGAAAAGACAACATCTGCCGTACCCAATCGGGAAAAAGGTGGTCGATTCAAGCGAGACGGAAAGGAAAGAACGCATGGACACAAGTAGTCTAATGGAGCAGATACTAAGCAGAGATAACCTCAATGCGGCATATCTGCAAGTCGTACGGCGCAGAGTGGAGATACCAAAGCCAGACGGGGGAGTCAGAAACCTGTGAGTACCAACAGTAACAGACCGATTTGTACAACAAGCCATAGCACAGGTGTTAACGCCAGTCTACGAGGAACAATTCCATGACCACAGTTATGGATTTAGACCGAATAGATGTGCACAGCAGGCAATCATCACAGAACTTGATAGAATGAATGACGGCTATGACTGGATTGTTGACATCGACTTGGAAAAGTTCTTTGACACAGTAAACCATGATAAGCTGATGACGCTAATGGGTAAGACAATCAAAGATGGAGAAGTAATATGAATCATCAGGAAATTTCCAGCCAGCGGAATCAAGGAGGATGATGAATACAGGGAATCAGTGATAGGGACACGGCAAGGAGGCAATCTGTCACCGCTTCTTGCCAACATCATGCGGAATGAATTGGACAAGGAAATGGAACAAAGAGGGCTGAACTTTGTCAGATATGCGGATGACTGTATTAACATGGTCGGAAGTGAAATGTCTGCAAAGAGGGTGATGAGAAACATTACCCGATTTATTGAAGAAAAACTGGGACTCAAAGTAAATACAACAAAGAGTAAGGTAGACAAGCCGCAAGGAATAAAATATCTTGGATATGGATTTTACTTTGACAGCAGAGCACACCAATACAAGGCGAAACCACATGCAAAGTCGGCAGCAAAGTTTAAGGCAAGAATGAAACAGCTTACTTGTCGAAGCTGGGGAGTAAGTAACATTTATAAGGTACAGAAACTCAATGAACTCATCAGAGGATGGATTAACTACTACAAGATAGGAAGTATGAAAACAATCTGTGCAAGGCTAGACAGAAGCATTCGGTATCGCATACGCATGTGTATATGGAAACATTGGAAAACTCCACAAAACCGAGCAAGGAACCTGAAAAAGCTAGGTGTACCTGAATGGGCAGCACGGCGGACGGCGTATGCAAAAGGGTACGCAAGAGTATGTAGAGCATCCGATGTCTGCGAGGCAATAAACAACAAGAGATTAGCGTCATTTGGACTAATCTCAATGTTAGATTACTACACCGAAAGGTGTGTTACTTGTTAAGTTGATTGAACCGCCGTGTACGGAACCGTACGCACGGTGGTGTGAGAGGTCGAAATTTCTGCGAAAGCAGAAATTTCTCCTACTCGATTATGGTGGTTAGCCAAGAATGATTCATAAAATGTAAGCATGTAAAAATAGAGTGCTGTAAAACACCGGGAATACTCAAATGCTTTTACAACACTCCATTTATAATGCGGGTGGCCGGACTTGAACCGGCACGGTATCGCTACCGAGGGATTTTAAGTCCCTTGTGTCTGCCTATTCCACCACACCCGCAGATTGATATATGACAAAGCCATATGCAGATATAAAACAAATGGGGCCTACAGGGCTCGAACCTGTGACCCTCTGCTTGTAAGGCAGATGCTCTCCCAGCTGAGCTAAGACCCCAAACTTGCATATGTTGTATCGCATTATAAAATGCAAACGACCCGGAACGGGTTCGAACCGTCGACCTCCGCCGTGACAGGGCGGCGCTCTAACCAGCTGAGCCACCGGGCCATTATTTAGATGATATAGTTCTCATTCTGCTTTAGTTAGGAAGAGTGGACCTTCGGGGACTCGAACCCAGGACCGACCGGTTATGAGCCGGTTGCTCTAACCAACTGAGCTAAAGGTCCAAAATAAAATAACTAGAGCCGATGATCGGACTCGAACCGATAACCTGCTGATTACAAATCAGCTGCTCTGCCAATTGAGCCACATCGGCTTGATGACCCCAACGAGATTCGAACTCGTGTTACCGCCGTGAAAGGGCGATGTCTTAACCGCTTGACCATGGGGCCTGAATAAGGTAGTGGTCGCCATGGACTTCCACTAAAACTCCCCGAGTAGGACTTGAACCTACGACAGCGCGGTTAACAGCCGCGTGCTCTACCGACTGAGCTATCGAGGAATAGGTTGATGCTCTCCGATTCCTTATTATACATGATAATAAAAAATTCATCAAGTACCTTTTGAAGATATTATATGAAAAACCTGCATTATTTATGCAGGTAATACATACCTTCAAAACCGCATATTGAATTCCGATTGTTTCACAAACCACTTTCCCTTAACCTTTTTGGATAAGCCCTCGACCGATTAGTATTAGTCAGCTCCGTACATTACTGCACTTCCACCTCTAACCTATCTACCTCGTCGTCTTCAAGGGGTCTTACTCGCTTTCGCGATGGGATATCTCATCTTGAGGGGGGCTTCACGCTTAGATGCCTTCAGCGTTTATCCCGTCCAGACTTGGCTACTCTGCCATGGCCTTGGTAAGCCAACAGATACACCAGCGGTCTGTCCATCCCGGTCCTCTCGTACTAAGGACAGCTCCTCTCAGATATCCTACGCCCGCGCCGGATAGGGACCGAACTGTCTCACGACGTTCTGAACCCAGCTCGCGTACCGCTTTAATGGGCGAACAGCCCAACCCTTGGGACCTGCTACAGCCCCAGGATGCGATGAGCCGACATCGAGGTGCCAAACCACTCCGTCGATGTGAACTCTTGGGAGTGATAAGCCTGTTATCCCCAGGGTAGCTTTTATCCGTTGAGCGATGGCAATCCCACTTTCATACCACCGGATCACTAAGTCCTACTTTCGTACCTGCTCGACCCGTCGGTCTCGCAGTCAAGCTCCCTTCTGCCTTTGCACTCTTCGAATGGTTTCCAACCATTCTGAGGGAACCTTTGAGCGCCTCCGATACCCTTTCGGAGGCGACCGCCCCAGTCAAACTCCCCGCCTGACATTGTCCCCCGCCCGGGTCACGGGCGCAGGTTAGAAACCCAATATCGCAAGGGTGGTATCCCAACATTGGCTCCACACAGACTGGCGTCCATGTCTCAAAGCCTCCCACCTATCCTGTACATGCAATACCGAATCCCAGTATCAAACTGGAGTAAAGCTCCATGGGGTCTTTCCGTCCTGGCGCAGGTAACCAGCATCTTCACTGGTATTTCAATTTCACCGGGTGCATTGTTGAGACAGCGCTCAAATCATTACGCCTTTCGTGCGGGTCGGAACTTACCCGACAAGGAATTTCGCTACCTTAGGACCGTTATAGTTACGGCCGCCGTTTACTGGGGCTTAAATTCAAAGCTTCGATTGCTCTAACCTCTCCTCTTAACCTTCCAGCACCGGGCAGGCGTCAGCCCATATACCTCACCTTACGGTTTTGCATAGACCTGTGTTTTTGCTAAACAGTTGCTTGAGCCTATTCTCTGCGGCCACATCTCTGCGGCACCCCTTCTCCCGAAGTTACGGGGTCATTTTGCCGAGTTCCTTAACAATGCTTCTCCCGCCGGCCTTAGGATTCTCTCCTCATCTACCTGTGTCGGTTTACGGTACGGGCATGTATCACACAATAGCGGCTTTTCTTGACAGCCGGAATCACACACTTCGCTACTTTTGTTCGCTCCGCGTCACGTCTTCGGATTGCACGGCGGATTTGCCAGCCGTACTCCTGCCACGCTTGCCCCGGTATTCCCATTCCCGGGATGTGCTGTCCTTCTGTGTCCCCACAGTTCTGATGATACACGGTACAGGAATTTCAACCTGTTGTCCATCGACTACGCTTTTCAGCCTCGCCTTAGGCCCCGACTTACCCAGAGCAGATCAGCTTTACTCTGGAAACCTTGGATATTCGGCCTGGAGGATTCCCACCTCCATCTCGCTACTCATTCCGGCATTCTCTCTTCTCAGCACTCCACGGCTCCTTACCGGTACCGCTTCTCCGTCCTGAGAATGCTCCTCTACCAATGTCTTACGACATTCCCAAGCTTCGGTGTTGTGTTTCAGCCCCGGACATTTTCGGCGCAGGACCTCTCGACTAGTGAGCTATTACGCACTCTTTGAATGTGTGGCTGCTTCTGAGCCAACATCCTAGTTGTCTTTGAAATCCCACATCCTTTTCCACTTAACACACACTTTGGGACCTTAGCTGTAGGTCTGGGCTCTTTCCCTTTTGACTACCCAACTTATCTCGTGCAGTCTGACTCCCATACATCATTTATGCGGCATTCGGAGTTTGATATCCCTTGGTAAGCTTTGACGCCCCCTTAGGAATTCAGTGCTCTACCTCCGCTAAACTAATATGAGGCTAGCCCTAAAGCTATTTCGAGGAGAACCAGCTATCTCCGGGTTCGATTGGAATTTCTCCCCTATCCACACCTCATTCCCACCCTTTTCAACGGATGTGGATCCGGTCCTCCACGGAATTTTACTTCCGCTTCAACCTGGACATGGATAGGTCACCCGGTTTCGGGTCTGCCTGTACTGACTTGACGCCCATTTGAGACTTGGTTTCCCTTCGGCTCCGAGCCTTAAGCTCTTAACCTTGCCAGTACCGGCAACTCGCCGGACCGTTCTACAAAAAGTACGCGGTCGCACCTTAACGTGCTTCCACAGCTTGTAAACACAGGGTTTCAGGTTCTTTTTCACTCCCCTCCCGGGGTCCTTTTCACCTTTCCTTCACAGTACTATGCGCTATCGGTCACTAAGGAGTATTTAGCCTTGGAGGGTGGTCCCTCCGACTTCCCACAAGGTTTCACGTGTCTCGTGGTACTCTGGATCCTGCCGCTGCCTATCGCTTTCGTGTACGAGACTTTCACTCTCTTTGGTCTGACTTCCCAGACAGTTCCACTAACGAATCAGCTCACTTATGCAGTCCATAACCCCAGCGTGCACGCACGCTGGTTTGGGCTCTTCCCATTTCGCTCGCCGCTACTTTGGGAATCGATGTTTCTTTCTCTTCCTCCGGTTACTTAGATGTTTCAGTTCACCGGGTTCCCGGCGTATGGCTATGGATTCACCATACGTCACCTGAGGGTTGCTCAGGTAGGTTTCCCCATTCAGACATCTCCGGATCAAAGGATATTTGCTCCTCCCCGAAGCTTTTCGCAGCTTATCACGTCTTTCATCGGCTCTTAGTGCCAAGGCATCCACCCTGCGCTCTTTATAGCTTAACCAAAATGATTCCCCGCGGCGGGTTGCTGCGGTTCCTCTCACGCCCATAGCGTTGGACGCTTTGGTTCTAGGTTTGTTTATAAACGCTTTCGCATTTACAAGTTTGTTTCTTCCACACAATCTCTTGTATGGCCTCGGATGTCTTGATATTCTGATTTTGAATATTCAATTCATTTTTATTCAATATGCGGTTTTCAAGGTACGTATGCAGAACCGGATGTTTGGACTTGTGTTGGAAGCTCGCTTCCATAAGCAAGTCTGAATATTCGATTTTATAGCGTGCCTGCACGCGACCGAAAGAACAAAGTTCTTGAGGTGCATACGTGACACGTATGGTATGCTTCCGTCACTTTCAAGGTTTCAGGACCAGCCTTCTTCCTCACAGTCACTTCGGCAAATGGAGATGGAGAGATTCGAACTCTTGACCCCCTGCTTGCAAGGCAGGTGCTCTCCCAACTGAGCTACACCCCCATGGAAATCTGGCACCCACCTGCTCTCCCATGCCGTCTCCAGCATAGTACCATCGGCCGCTTAAGTCTTAACCATCGTGTTCGGGATGGGTACGGGTGTTTCCCCTAAGCGCATCGGCACCAGAATTTCTCTGTGTCCTTTTCATTGAACACTAGACAGTATCTAAAACCCTTACTTCTTCTTCCTTAGAAAGGAGGTGATCCAGCCGCACCTTCCGATACGGCTACCTTGTTACGACTTCACCCCAGTTACCTGCCCCGCCTTCGGCAGCTCCCTCCTTTCGGTTGGGTCACTGACTTCGGGCGTTGCTGACTCCCATGGTGTGACGGGCGGTGTGTACAAGACCCGGGAACGTATTCACCGCGACATTCTGATTCGCGATTACTAGCGATTCCAGCTTCGTGTAGTCGGGTTGCAGACTACAGTCCGAACTGGGACGTTATTTTTGGGATTTGCTCCGCATCACTGTCTCGCTTCCCTTTGTTTACGCCATTGTAGCACGTGTGTAGCCCAAATCATAAGGGGCATGATGATTTGACGTCATCCCCACCTTCCTCCAGGTTATCCCTGGCAGTCTCCCTAGAGTGCCCAGCTCTACCTGCTGGCTACTAAGGATAAGGGTTGCGCTCGTTGCGGGACTTAACCCAACATCTCACGACACGAGCTGACGACAACCATGCACCACCTGTCTCTCTTGCCCCGAAGGGAAGGCGCCGTTACACGCCGGTCAAGAGGATGTCAAGACTTGGTAAGGTTCTTCGCGTTGCTTCGAATTAAACCACATGCTCCACCGCTTGTGCGGGTCCCCGTCAATTCCTTTGAGTTTCATTCTTGCGAACGTACTCCCCAGGTGGAGTGCTTATTGCGTTTGCGACGGCACCGAAGGGCTTTGCCCCCCAACACCTAGCACTCATCGTTTACGGCGTGGACTACCAGGTATCTAATCCTGTTTGCTCCCCACGCTTTCGAGCCTCAACGTCAGTTACAGTCCAGTAAGCCGCCTTCGCCACTGGTGTTCCTCCTAATATCTACGCATTTCACCGCTACACTAGGAATTCCACTTACCTCTCCGACACTCTAGCAAAACAGTTTCCAAAGCACTCCCAGGGTTGAGCCCTGGGTTTTCACTTCAGACTTGCTTCGCCGTCTACGCTCCCTTTACACCCAGTAAATCCGGATAACGCTTGCCCCCTACGTATTACCGCGGCTGCTGGCACGTAGTTAGCCGGGGCTTCTTAGTCAGGTACCGTCATTTTCTTCCCTGCTGATAGAGCTTTACATACCGAAATACTTCTTCACTCACGCGGCGTCGCTGCATCAGGCTTTCGCCCATTGTGCAATATTCCCCACTGCTGCCTCCCGTAGGAGTTTGGGCCGTGTCTCAGTCC
>OJKB01000164.1_pt1 | contig 10018 bp, 8 predicted proteins | sample 1596461 | NCBI WGS metagenome assembly OJKB01 (sample SAMEA4350161, study PRJEB24818) | metagenome | biome: human; feature: gut; material: faeces | place: Denmark | collected 2013-09 | reverse complement strand
GAGGGGGAAGAGCCGGGCTTTTGGGAAAATGAACGGTTGTTTCCGGGAAAAAGAAGGAAGCGTTTGCTCCAAAAGACGGTTACATTTTCCGAAAATGCTTATATGTTTTCAAAATATCTCCTAATGTTTTCACTCATATCTCCTGTTGTTCCGGAATCTTACTTCTAAAGTGCCCGATTCCTCTCCGGTTGTTAGTCGCTAAGAGAGCTTTGGGAGGTGATAAAAAGCTCCTCCTTTTACGATTCGCCTTCTCTACTGGTCTCTTTCTGTGTCTTTCCGCTTCTTATTGTATGGTTGTTGTCCGATCGGCTGCTAAAAGGACAATCGGCTGATTGCGTGTAGGCCGTTTTTTCTTACGAAGCTTTCCGTCGGCCCGAAAAACCGAAATGTAGGGAGGTTCTGATATCAAATTGACAGAAAGACAAAAGCATCGTTCTACAAGTGTTCTGTTCATGGATATGTAGGAGACATTGCCATGACATGAGGTCTGTTATGCCCCCTGTAGTTTTAAAGTTTGTATACTAACTTGTCCAATTGATTGTATTCTGCCGGGAATCTTGTACATTTGCATTCTTCGTAAAAAGAGAATGAATATGAAAGAATCCAAGAAGCGTGTTCTTGTCGGTATGAGTGGGGGGATAGACAGCACCGCCACCTGCCTGATGCTGCAAGAGCAGGGATATGAGATAGTGGGGGTCACCATGCGTGTCTGGGGTGACGAGCCGCAGGATGCCAGGGAGTTGGCGGCACGTATGGGGATAGAGCATTATGTGGCCGATGAACGCGTTCCTTTTAAAGATACCATTGTCAAAAACTTTATAGACGAGTACCGTCAGGGGCGTACGCCGAACCCTTGCGTGATGTGCAATCCGTTATTTAAGTTCCGGATGTTGATAGAATGGGCTGACAAGCTGGGGTGCGACTGGATAGCCACCGGTCATTACTCCCGGTTGGAAGAGCGGAACGGGCATATCTATATCGTTGCCGGTGATGATGACAAGAAAGACCAGTCCTATTTCCTCTGGCGACTGGGACAGGACGTGCTGCGACGTTGCATTTTTCCTTTGGGTAACTATACCAAGCAGACCGTCCGTGACTATCTACATGAGAAAGGCTATGAAGCCAAGTCGAAGGAAGGGGAGAGTATGGAGGTATGCTTTATTAAAGGAGACTATCGCGATTTTCTTCGCGAACAGTGTCCGGAGCTGGATGCTGAGGTAGGTCCGGGATGGTTTGTCAGTTCAGAAGGTGTAAAGCTGGGGCAGCACAAAGGCTTCCCTTATTATACCATCGGACAGCGTAAAGGACTGGAGATCGCACTGGGAAAACCGGCCTATGTCTTGAAAATCAATCCGCAGAAGAACACCGTCATGCTGGGTGATGCCGGGCAGTTGAGAGCCGAATACATGGTGGCGGAGCAAGATAACATTGTGGATGAGGATGAATTGTTTGCGTGTCCGGACCTGGCGGTGCGCATCCGTTACAGAAGCCGTCCGATTCCTTGCCGGGTGAAGAGGCTTGAAGACGGGCGTCTGCTGGTTCGTTTCTTGGCGGAGGCGTCGGCGATTGCTCCGGGGCAGTCGGCCGTGTTTTATGAAGGCCGGCGGGTGTTGGGCGGTGCGTTTATCGCTTCGCAACGTGGTATCGGGTTAGTGATTGAACAGAACAAAGACTGGAAATAGAAACAAAAACAAAAATAAAAATACGAGATGAAAAAATTAGCACTTATTGCCTTGGTCTTCGTTGCTTTGGGAGCGTCGGCACAACAGGATACGTTAAAGTATCGCATCAGCCTGAAAGATAAGGCTGCGACCACTTATTCACTGGATCATCCCGAGAAATTCTTGTCGGAAAAAGCCATCGCCCGCCGCCAGCGTCAACAGTTGCCTGTCGACTCTACCGATCTGCCGGTCTGCCGTCGGTATGTGGATGCCATCCGCGACAAGGGAGTGAAGATTGTGGCTATGGGGAAATGGGATAATTTCGTCACCGTGTCATGTAACGACAGTGCCGTGATAGGCGAAATTGCCGCACTGCCTTTTGTGCGTGCTACCGAGAAGGTATGGGTTGCCCCGTCGAAACCTGCAGCGGAAGATAAACGGGACTCCCTGGCGAACAGTCCGCTCAAGAGTGAGAACTACTACGGTCCTGCCCTCCGGCAGATAGAAATCAGTAACGGCGAAAAATTGCATGAGGCCGGATTTAAGGGACAAGGTATGACCATTGCCGTGATCGATGCCGGATATCATAACGTGGACAAGATAGAGGCTATGAAAAACATCCGCATCCTGGGTACGAAAGATTTCGTGGAACCGGGAAGCGATATCTACGCCAAAGGATCGCACGGAATGGCCGTTCTCTCCTGCATGGCGATGAATGATCCTTATGTAATGGTGGGTACGGCTCCCGAAGCCTCTTATTGGTTGCTCCGCAGTGAAGATGAAGCGTCCGAGCATTTGGTGGAGCAGGACTACTGGGCGGCGGCTGTCGAGTTTGCCGATAGTGTCGGAGTAGATGTGGTGAATACTTCATTGGGATATTTCACCTTTGATGATTCTACCAAGAACTATAAGTATCGTGACCTGGACGGACACCATGCACTGATGTCCCGCCAGGCATCGAAAATGGCGGATAAAGGAATCGTACTGGTGTGCAGTGCCGGTAATTCGGGTGCCTCTTCATGGAAGAAAATCACGACACCGGGGGATGCGGAGAATGTGCTGACGGTAGGTGCTATCGACCGGAGAGGCGTGTTGGCTTCGTTTTCTTCTATCGGCAACACAGCCGATAATCGCGTGAAACCCGATGTCGTTGCCGTGGGGCTGAACTCGGATGTGATGGGGACAAACGGTAATCTGCGTAAAGCGAGTGGAACCTCGTTTGCCTCACCGATCCTGTGCGGCATGGTGGCTTGCCTGTGGCAAGCTTGTCCGCAACTGACTGCAAAGGAAATCATCGAACTGGTGCGTCAATCCGGTGACCGGATCGATTTCCCCGACAATATCTACGGATACGGAGTGCCCGATCTGTGGAAAGCTTATCAATCTGTTTCGAAGAAAAAATAAGATATGCAAGACACGCTTTCTCTTTATGAACTGAATGCCTTGGTCCGGCGGAGTCTGGAGCAGTGCCTGCCCGATGAATACTGGGTACAGGCGGAGTTGAGCGATGTCCGTACAAACAGTACCGGGCATTGCTATCTGGAGTTTGTCCAGAAAGATCCCCGCAGCAATAATCTGATAGCCAAGGCAAGAGGAACGATCTGGGCTAACATCTACCGGCTGCTGAAGCCTTATTTTGAGGAGTCCACCGGACAGTTGTTTACTTCCGGCATAAAGGTGCTGGTCAAGGTGACGGTTGCTTTCCATGAATTGTATGGTTACAGCCTGACCGTGCAGGATATCGACCCTACCTATACATTGGGCGATATGGCACGCCGCCGCCGGGAGATACTCAGGCAGCTTGAAGAAGAAGGGGTGTTGACGCTGAACAAAGAGTTGGAGATGCCGTTATTGCCACAACGCATTGCGGTCATCTCTTCGGCTACGGCAGCCGGTTATGGCGATTTCTGCCATCAGTTGCAGCACAACCCGCGCGGGTTCTACTTCCGTACGGAACTTTTTCCCGCCCTGATGCAGGGCAACCAGGTGGAGGAGTCTGTACTGGCTGCCCTCGATGCAGTGAATGCCCGGGTGGACGAGTTCGATGTGGTGGTTATCATCCGTGGTGGAGGTGCCACTTCCGACTTGTCCGGCTTTGATACTTATCTGCTGGCTGCTGCCTGTGCACAGTTTCCGTTGCCTGTCATAACCGGCATCGGACACGAGCGGGACGATACCGTACTCGATTCTGTAGCCCATACCCGCGTGAAAACTCCGACAGCAGCGGCCGAACTGCTGATCGACCGGATGGAAGAGGCGGCAGACCGGCTCGGGGCGTTGGCCGAAGAACTGCATACCCGTGTTTTCTACCGCCTGGAGCAAGAACGCAGGAGGCTTGCTTTGCTACAGGCACGCATACCGTCACAAGTGATGCGTAAACTGTCGGAATCGCGGATAAAGTTGCAGATGGCGAAAAACAATCTCTCGCATGTTGCCGAAACTTTATTGGCCCGCCAGCACCACCGGCTGGAACTTTTACAGAACCGCATTGCGGACGCTTCGCCTCAGAAACTGTTGAAACGAGGGTATAGCATCACTCTGAAAGACGGGAAGGCGGTGAAGAGTGCTGCCTGCCTGCAATCGGGAGACGAGCTGATAACCCGCCTTTACGAAGGAGAAGTGAAGTCGAGAGTCGAATAAGTCCATGCCGTTTGAAATGTTTTTCCAAATCATCCGGTAACCTCTCTGCCTGCTCTGCGGAGGAGGGGTTTCCTGTATAATAGTAAAATAGTAATATGCCAGCCAAGAAGAAAGAGACCTATTCACAGGCTATAGAACGCCTGGAAAAGATTGTTCGGCAGATCGACAGTAACGAACTGGAGATTGACGAACTGAGTGAAAAAATAAAAGAAGCCAATGAAATAATAGCTTTCTGTACCGGAAAGCTGACAAAGGCAGATCAGGAAATTGAAAAATTACTGCAAGAAAAGAGGCTATCTGAAGAATAAAGGTTATTTTTGTTGCTCAATCGAAAATAACTAATAACTAACGATATGAAAGAAATAGACTGGGCTAATCTGTCATTCGGTTATATGAAGACAGACTACAATGTGAGAATCAATTTCCGTAACGGCGCATGGGGCGAACTCGAAATAAGCAGTAGCGAGGTGTTGAACCTGCACATGGCTGCCACTTGCCTGCATTATGGTCAGGAAGCCTTCGAGGGTTTGAAAGCTTTCCGTGGTAAAGACGGCAAAGTGCGTATTTTCCGTTTGGAGGAGAATGCTGCGCGTCTGCAGTCCACCTGTCAGGGCATCATGATGGCTGAATTGCCGACGGAACGTTTCAAGGAAGCTATCCTGAAAGTGGTAAAATTGAACGAACGCTTTATTCCTCCTTACGAGAGTGGAGCTTCTCTTTACATTCGCCCGTTGCTTATCGGAACCAGTGCCCAGGTGGGTGTCCATCCGGCAGATGAATATATGTTTGTTGTATTTGTCACACCGGTCGGTCCTTATTTCAAGGGTGGCTTCTCTACCAATCCTTATGTCATTATCCGCGAGTACGACCGTGCTGCGCCTCACGGAACCGGTATCTACAAAGTCGGTGGAAACTATGCAGCCAGTCTGCGCGCCAATAAGAAGGCTCACGACTTGGGTTATTCCTGCGAGTTCTATCTGGACGCAAAAGAGAAAAAATACATTGACGAATGTGGTGCGGCCAACTTCTTTGGTATTAAAGACAATACCTACATCACTCCGAAGTCTACTTCCATCCTTCCTTCCATCACCAATAAGAGCTTGATGCAGTTGGCGGAAGATATGGGCATGAAAGTAGAGCGCCGTCCGGTACCCGAAGAAGAGTTGAGCACTTTCGAAGAAGCGGGAGCTTGTGGTACTGCTGCCGTTATCAGTCCGATCGAACGTATTGACGACCTTGAGAATGGCAAGTCGTATGTGATTTCGAAAGATGGAAAGCCGGGACCGGTTTGTGAGAAGCTTTATAATAAATTGCGTGGCATCCAGTATGGTGACGAACCCGATACTCACGGATGGGTGACTATTGTTGAATAAACGTTCGATAAATGAACTACAAAATAACAACCCTCGCGGAAAACAGTGTTTACGGTAAGGGATTACAGGGAGAGCATGGGCTTTCCCTGCTTGTTGAAGCGGGGGAACACAAAGTGCTGTTCGATACCGGTGCTTCGGATCTGTTTCTCCGGAATGCCCGCCTGTTGGGACTCGATCTGAGCGATGTGGAATATGTGGTGTTATCTCACGGACATCGTGACCATACAGGGGGGCTTTATGCCTTTCTGAAGATGAACAGTGTAGCGAAGGTGGTTTGCAAGCGTGAGGTATTCCGGAAAAAGTTCAAGAACGAGCGTGAGAACGGAATGCTTCATCCCGAAGCATTGGATAAGTCGCGCTTTTGGCTGGTTGACGAAACTACGGAGATTGTGCCGGGCGTATTTGCGTTTCCGGACGTCAAGGTGGTGGACAGGAACGACACTCACTTCGAACACTTCTTTACGGAGATAGAAGGAGAGATGCGTCCCGATACTTTTGAAGATGAACTGGCATTGGTGTTGAAGGGCGAAAAGTCTCTTTCGGTACTGAGTGCCTGTTCACACCGGGGGATTACCAATATCATTCGTGCCGTGCAGAATGCCTTTCCGGGATTGGGACTCAAACTGGTGATGGGAGGCTTTCATATTCACAATGCGGAAGAAGAGAAGTTCAATGTGATTTCGGCCTTTCTGGGTATGAAACTTCCCAAACGTCTGGGAGTCTGTCACTGTACCGGCATTGACAAATATGCGTTGTTCCGCCAGCAATTTAACGACCGGGTGTTTTATAACTATACCGGTTGGGTAGAAACGATTTAACTTTATTGAATGGGAAAAAATAAATTAGAGAAGTTTGCCGATATGGCAAGTTATCCGCATGTCTTTGAGTATCCTTACTCGGCAGTGGACAATGTGCCTTTTGACATGAAGGGAAAATGGCACAAAGAGTTTTTCAAGAACGATAACCCGATTGTACTCGAATTGGGTTGCGGACGTGGCGAATATACCGTCGGACTGGGGCGGATGTTTCCCGATAAGAATTTTATCGCGGTAGATATCAAAGGCGCCCGTATGTGGACGGGAGCTACCGAATCTCTTCAGGCCGGCATGAAGAATGTGGCTTTCCTGCGTACCAACATCGAGATCATCGACCGCTTTTTTGCAGAAGGGGAAGTGAGCGAAATCTGGCTGACTTTTTCTGATCCGCAAATGAAGAAAGCTACCAAGCGACTGACTTCTACCTATTTTATGGAACGCTACCGTAAGTTTTTGGTATCCAATGGAATCATTCATCTGAAGACTGACAGCAACTTCATGTTCACTTATACCAAATATATGATTGAGGAGAACGGACTGCCGGTAGAGTTTATCACCGAAGATCTTTATCATTCTGATTTGGTGGACGATATTCTGGGTATCAAGACCTATTATGAACAACAGTGGCTCGATCGCGGTTTAAGCATTAAGTACATCAAATTCCTGTTGCCGCAGGAAGGAGAACTCAGAGAACCGGATATTGAAATTGAACTCGATTCGTACCGGAGCTATAATCGTAGCAAACGGAGCGGATTGCAGACATCTAAATAATACAAACTATGACAATCTATCCTAAATTAATACTCGATGCACTGGCTACAGTGCGTTATCCCGGAACCGGAAAGAATCTTGTGGAGGCCGGTATGGTGGAGGATAACATCCGTATAGAGGGAATGAAGGTTTCATTCTCCCTGATTTTTGAAAAACCGACCGATCCGTTTATGAAGTCGGTGATAAAAGCTGCCGAAACAGCTATTCTTACTCATGTGGGCAAAGAGGTGGAGATAGTTGGAAATATCAGTGTGAAAACAGTACAGGCTGCACGTCCCGAAGTGGGCAAATTGCTGCCCCATGTGAAGAATATCATCGGCATCTCTTCCGGTAAGGGAGGAGTGGGTAAGTCTACCGTATCGGCCAACCTGGCTGTAGCGTTGGCTAAGTTGGGTTATAAAGTCGGTCTACTGGATGCCGACGTTTTCGGTCCTTCCATGCCTAAGATGTTTCAAGTGGAAGATGCCCGCCCCTACGCTGAGAAGATAGACGGACGCGATATGATTATTCCTGTCGAGAAGTATGGCGTGAAACTGCTTTCTATCGGTTTCTTTGTCGATCCCGACCAGGCCACTTTATGGCGCGGGGGTATGGCGAGCAATGCGTTGAAACAGTTGATCGGGGATGCCGCCTGGGGAGATCTCGATTATTTCCTGATCGACCTTCCGCCGGGTACGAGCGATATTCACCTGACGGTAGTCCAGACACTGGCACTGACAGGTGCTGTTGTTGTCAGCACTCCGCAGGCTGTAGCTTTGGCCGATGCCCGCAAGGGGATCAACATGTTCACTAATGATAAAGTGAACGTCCCCATCCTCGGATTGGTGGAGAATATGGCCTGGTTTACTCCGGCTGAACTTCCGGAAAACAAGTATTATCTTTTCGGAAAAGAAGGTGCCAAGAAGTTGGCCGAAGAGATGAACGTTCCGCTGTTGGGACAGATTCCGATTGTTCAGAGTATCTGTGAAGGAGGCGATAAAGGAACTCCGGTTGCTTTGGACGAAAATACGGTTACAGGTCGTGCATTCCTCGCACTGGCTGCCAGCGTGGTACGTCAGGTAGATAAGCGGAATGTAGAAATGGCTCCCACGAAGATTGTGGAGTTACATAAGTAACGATAAGCGCTTTTAAATGATGAACGATCGGTTCCTTGTCCCATAGGCAGGAGCCGATCGTTCTTTGTTTATTGTTTGTTGTCCGGAGGGTTAATCATATACTTTCATCAATTCCTCTTTTATTTGGGCTACACCCGGGAATCCTGTCTTTTGGTGTTTGACATTTCCTTCCCGATCGATGATGAGATAGGTGGGTACGCCCCTTATGTCGAATTTATCACCTAAGAAACTCCATTGGGCATCCGTTAAACGGAAATGCTCACCGTGGATATCCGGAATCATGTTCTCCCATGTTTTCAGGGGGGAGGTTTCGCCGGTAATGTAAAGGTAAACGATGTCCTTTCCTTTCAACTCTTCCTTCAGTGGCAACATTGCTTTATTGGCCATGCGACAGGGGCCGCACCAGGTTGCAAAGAAATCCACAACCACCAGCTCGTCATCAGCGTTTACAGCCTGCTCAAATTCATCCTTGTTCAAATGTTTCAATTCCATAGTTATTACCTCCAGGTTTTCTCTTTTTTGTGATTTGCTCTATTGATTATAGGATACCACATTTTGTACTTGTGTTATGTGATAAAAATCACCGAACATTCATTCTTTAATCTTATATATAAGCTTGTAATGTTAAGCTGCTCTAATATAAATTAATTTTCCTTTACTGTTTCATAGGGCCAGTCCACAATTTTGCCAAAATCATAGAAATGTTTGTATTCCCAATTCCACCAGCTGGTCTGAAGCACGCTTGTTGCGGATGCCGGTGCGGCAGTGGACCAAAAGGACTGCTTCTGTGTCAGGAAGTTCCTCGGGCTTCCTTTTCTGTAACCAAAGATTGAACAGTTAATACTGTAACTATAGTATATACAGTTATATATGTCAAGGGGATTCTTAACTTTTTTTGAAAAATATGGTTTGAGGTATAAAAATCCTGCATTGTATGCTATACTTATGCCTAAAGTGGAGAAGTATGCATAGAGATGGAGAATGTTATGTCAGTGAAAGAACAGGACAATAAATATGCCATAGACGTTGCAGATGTGACCAAGGTATATAGATTATATGAGAAGCCCATTGACCGTCTGAAGGAATCCATGAGTATTTCCCATAAGAATTACCACCGGGATTTTTACGCGCTGAACCAGCTTTCCTTCCGGGTAAGGAAGGGGGAAACCGTGGGAATCATCGGCACCAATGGTTCCGGCAAGTCCACCATTTTAAAAATCATTACCGGGGTTCTCACCCCTACCACCGGGGAGGTAAAGGTGGACGGCAAGATATCGGCTCTTTTAGAGCTGGGGGCCGGATTCAATATGGATTATACAGGTATTGAAAATATATATATGAACGGCACCATGATGGGCTACACGAAAAAGGAGATGGACGCCAAGCTTCAGGACATTCTGGAATTTGCGGAAATCGGGGATTTCGTGTATCAGCCGGTAAAGACTTATTCCAGCGGTATGTTTGTACGGCTGGCTTTTGCGTTGGCCATCAATGTAGACCCGGAAATCCTCATTGTAGACGAGGCTCTTTCCGTTGGCGATGTGTTTTTCCAGTCAAAATGTTACCGCAGGATGGAGGAAATCCGCCAGAAGGGGACCACCATCCTCATGGTGACCCATGATATGGGAAGCATTATTAAATAC
>OJKB01000155.1_pt1 | contig 10281 bp, 7 predicted proteins | sample 1596461 | NCBI WGS metagenome assembly OJKB01 (sample SAMEA4350161, study PRJEB24818) | metagenome | biome: human; feature: gut; material: faeces | place: Denmark | collected 2013-09 | reverse complement strand
GTAGGATGAGCCGGTCTCTGCACACGAACAGAGACTTTGAAAAGCTTGAGCCGTATGAGGGGAAACCCTCACGTACGGTTCTGAGGGGGGAAGAGGGCAGTAATGCCCTTGACCTACCCGATCGACCTGCTGACATGGAGCAACGAAACGGCAGGGCAATACGCAAAGGCAACACCGTAAAGCTGTGGGGTGGCAATGTGGTAGATGTCGTAATTTATGGTACGGAAAAGACCCTCGATGCCTATAAATTTAATCTGTTGAAAAACAAGCAAATGTTTATCAACCAAATTAACAACGGCACAATCGCCGTGCGCCGTATCGACGAGGGAGGCATGGATGAGGACAGCGGTATGAACTTTGCCGAGTTCGTGGCTATTCTGTCAGGCAATAACGATTTGCTGAACAAGACGAAGCTCGACAACAAGATTATGCAGCTTGAAAAGGAACAGGCTATTTTCAAGAAAGAACGCATCCGTGCCGAACGTAAAATAGCTGCCGGTCAGGGAGAAATCGAAAAGGCAAAGCGTACAGAGGCTAATCTCATGAGGGATTTGGAATACATCAACTCGTATAATGGGACAAAGGCAACCCTGCTTTTGAACTTGCCGCAAGCCACTACCGAGGAAGTAGGCCGAGAGTTGCACCGTATCGCCAAGACCTACCGCAACGAAGCGTATGGCACAGTTGGCACGTATGCTGGGCTGAACTTGTTGGTGCGTAGCGAGTACAGCATAGACGGTACGTTTGACCGCAATACATTCTTTGTAGAGGGTATAAGTGGATTGAAATACCGATGCGGTCTGAGCGGTGCACTGCCGCTTGGTTTCGTTGAGTCGGCACAATATCCGCATGGAGCATTAAGCAAATTGCCCTCTCTTATCGAGAAGCAACAAAAGGCGGTAGAGCGGATAGAAAGCGAAATTCCCACATTACAAGACATCATTTGTCGCCAGTGGAGTAAAGCCGATGAACTGTCAAGGCTCAAACAGGAATGTAAGGAACTTCAACACAGGATTGATGAAAGCCTGAAAGAGACCGGACAACCGCAGGCAGCCAAACACGAAGCTATTGCCGAAGCTGCTTGACATAATCATAATTTCAACCGTTCCCTCTGCATGGTCGTGATGACCGGGCAGAGGGATTTTTTTGCGCTCCGGTCTGCCGACGGCTCTACTCTTTTATGGCATCCTTCCTCCCTTTATAGCCTCCCGATTCCCCGCCGCCACCCGTTTCCATTTATAGCCCTCATATCCTCTATTTTAACCCAATTAGGAATAATGGTCTTTCATCGCATATCCGTTTTTTACGATACGCCATTTTTAGCTTCTACATTGGCATCAATGTATCACTTTAGCCTTCACACCTCCTAATAGCTTCAATCAAGACATCTTTTAACCTTATGAAGGCAAGTTTATCCACTCCTTTTGATATGCTGATTTCATTACCGACCAAATCTTTCAGTTTGAGTAAACAAGGAATATCTGCCTTATATCTGTCTCCCACATCTTGTTGGTCATAGCCAAAATTATAATGATAAGCAAGAAATTGCGTAAAAGCATTTCTGCTTTTATTGCTTAGTTTGCAGATAGCATCAAAAAGGGCATTGGCATCTTCAGATGCAAATATCGCACGAAGTTCGTATGTACAACTTTTATCTGGATAAGGCAATCTGTCTATAATTATAAGTTCCTCTACTGTTTCTTCAGTCAAATTACGCAGTGCTTTTTGCATTTGATCCGGCAACTCATTTATCTTTGATTTCACCTGCTGCAAGAAATAGTCCACAATATCATCTGTTATTGGAGTCTTGGAATCTGTGGTTACATAATTACATCCACTAATAAAAAGCCCTCTTAGCTGATAAAGTTCCTCTAAACTGGTTTGACTATTAATCATTTCTGCTATTCTCTCTTTTATTGAAGAGATATGAGGCTTTATATCAGAAAAAATGCCAATAGCATCAAAATACGATAGATACGCGATACTATAACCAAGTTGATAAGCGTCTTTTATCTCTTTATCCAATATGGCTTTTATAGTAGCCTGACAAATACTTTCAAGTTTTTGTTGTTCCATGTCGAAAAAGCCGGATAGCATTTCCCAAGGTTTTAGCTCTTCTTGCTTATCCTTTATTTCCGTAACAATAAATTCTACAAGTGGAGCACCTGTGATAATATATTGTATAATAGCCGTAACATACTCCGGATTTAAGACATTATAAATTAACCCCTTGTTCAAAGATTGATATTTTTCCCTTAGATGCTGTATCCTTTGCTTATCCTCATTATCATCTTGGAGTAGTGAAATCTGACAATCTCTACTCCAATTACAAATTAACTCTTTGTTCTCACTATTATTATACTCTGCATACACAGCAATAAATGACCCAAGAATATTTTTAAGAAAGATATTATCCTTTTCAATCAGTTCGGAAGGAAGTTTATTTAAGTGGCTTTTAAAATCATACAAGCATTGTCTCAAAACCCGTAAGTTATCGGATTTTGTACACATAAAACAGGCAATAATGAAATCACGCATTTCTTTCAAATAATCGGATACCGGTACTTCGTCAAGGAAGTATTCGATGGCTTCTTCTATATCGGGTTGTATTTCAAATTCCTTACCTATGGTCTTTTCCTTAAACTCACCCAATACAGTCTTGGGAAGTTCTTCAAGGTGGTTTTCATCCCCAATTACGACAACATGGCAATTACAGTGCTCTACAAAATAGTTGATGAAGCCTAACAATTCCTTCATTTCTATCAGACACCTTTCGATGTCATCGAATATCAGAAACTTTACACCTTTTATACTGTCGTCCTCCACTTGTAGTAACGACAATGAATCCAGTGTTGCGGAAAATGAACCATCCTCTTTAGAGTTGTCATTAAAATCCACACTCGTCTTGAAGACTACCTTACCGGCTAATTTCAAAATACCCTTTATGAAACGCCCGGTTTTCGAATAGAAGAAGGGATTTAATTCCCTATCTATAGCTGTCTTGATGTCATTCACGCTATCCATTCCATAGGTCGAAATATAGATGGGCTTTAGCGTAATTTCCTCGTCGGTATCTGCGGTCTCGTCAAACCTCTTCTTCCATTGTTTTATAAGATGGGTTTTACCGCATCCCCATTTTCCTTTCAGCATCACGGAATACTGAGGATTAGGATTGTCAGCATAGCTGTTTAAAAAATCAAGAATTAAAGTGTTCATACCTTTGTTATTAACATGATTCTATTTTAACCCCATTGGGAAACAGAAATGTAGCAATAAGAATATTAAATATGAAATAGTAAAAGACGCTGCAAATCCATTATCACCACATCCACAATGAACAAAGTTAGTGATATTTCTTGATACGATAATATCCAAACAACTAAATTTCATGTTTCTTCTTACCATTGATTGCTTAAATATGCGTCTCCTATCATAATAATATCCGCAGAAAATGTAATGGTGGAATACATTTGGCGTTTCCTGTCAACATTGTAAATCTCTTTATAATACACGATATACGCATATTTGAACTCTACGACACGAAAGATTGAATTATCCTTAGTGTTATAATAAATCACCTTGCCGCTTATCGCTTTGAAAGGGCAGTTTACCATTGCTTCAAGAATAGTAGTTTCTCTGGTAGATTCAACGGTTATAGTAATACGTCCGCCAATAACATTTGTCACCGGCCTTCCTTTATTATCTGTCTTGCGGTTAAATTCAATATGTGATGAAATCACTTCTATGTCCTTTCCTTGCAAGCACACGGTTGCCTTTAATTCTGCCATGCTGATCTTATTATTTATTATAAAACCAAGACATTTCGCCTTGGTTAAAGCAGTCAGACCGCTTTCAAGACAAGAAGGAGGATGTCATATTTCGCAAAAATAGTGTTTTCCCTTGAACATAACAAACAATCAATTAAATTTATTAACCGACTAAATAGAAGAAAATCTGTTTACAAGCTATCCTCCCTTCTGAAATATTATCCTACATAGTCTCTTTTCTCGTCCTGCTATTCAATTCATCACAGGCAAAGTAAACCGGCTTTTGAACAAAAGAGGTTAAATCGTAATCATTCATTGCATTCTTTTTGTTCTTATGGTAGGATGTTTTATTAGTGAGTGAGGCTGTTGTGTAATCCTCTTGTTACAGTTCAGGCAAAAGTCTTATGCGATGGCATTATTGATGTTTAACCCCTATAAACTTGCGAGTTATGAGAAAAAACGCTATTTTTGCGAATCACGAATGTGCGCTTAGAAGCGTGCTATTAATTAATATATTGAAATTGAAACAGTTAGTATCTAATCTTTATCACTTTGCCTTTGGGAGAGAAGTGCATACCAACGGTATGAATGCCGATGGTACTATGAGTGTGGCGGCTGGAGATCCTACGTTGAGTGTAACTCCGTTGAAAGGTCTTGAAATGTTACCAGATAGGATTCCGTGTGAAAATTCAATGTTAGACATTTCTGAGTATAAACAATCTGAGAATCCCTTAATATTTACTGTTGAAGGCTCCTCTATGTCACCCGAAGACATCTCTAATGGGGATAAATTACTATGCAGAAAAGTAGATACCGATGCAGCAAAATTAATCGGGAAAGGAAAATTTGTGGTTATTGCTGTTGATAAGAAATACTATGAATCTAAAAACAAAGAGTTGAAGTTTGATTATAAGTTGCGTCATACCTTATTTAGAGTTCCTGTAGGAATCTCTATTGAGCAGTTGATAGACTCTTTGAAAAAGATAACCAATAGTATCTTTTTGGAAGAAAACCAAAAGAACTTAGAAATCAAGTATAATGAGGCTATTGGGTTTTATAAAGACAAGAAAGAACTTATGTTATCGGTTACTTATCGTAAAGGGAATTTGCGTTATTCTTTCCATCCGGTTGATTTAATACAGTACGTTGCTGAATATGTATTAAAACATAACGGAGAAGAATGGAGAGCTAAAAAACTTGAATAGAAAAATGTCTGGAATAGAATGTATTAATCTACTTGCATTCATACAATTTATAATTGCTTTTGACTTTGGACTATACTATCTTGATAACAAGCATGTGCTGACTGAAATCTATCGTAAATATCAGAAAGATTTGAAGTTGTCGGTACGGGCGGTATTGTCTCGTGCTAATGATATTATAACAAAGAGTCTAAAAAGTGAGGATAATGAATGTATATTAAATAGTGCCTATTTAGATAAGGCATATCGCCGTTTAAAATATCTGACTGATGAAAACCAACTTGATTTGGAAGGTTGTGGTTTCATCGGATTATATGCTGGATTATACGGTTTCTTATGCTTGTTTTGTATCGGGATGTTTGGGTCTCAACATGAAGCACTTGTAAAAACTTATATTTTAGTAACTTCTCAGATAGTTTTAGCTATAGAGCTATTTATATCGGGCTATAACCTTTATCAAGAAGATTGTAGGAAATATAGTAGAAATCTATGGTCAAACATTAGATTTATATTTTTTATTACGCTATTTGTAGTTGGAATTGTTAGCTTTGATTGGACTTATAAGTTTTTCTCTGAATTTGAGTTCCCGTTTGTTGTTATAAGTCTGATTGTATTGCTCTTTCCCCTCATTCTATTCATAGGGCATATAGTAATTTCTCGTATAATAGTAACATTTGTAATAATAAAATGTAGGTATTATTTATACAAAGTAGAGAAATGCCTGCAAGTTCAAGATGTACCACAAGATTAAAACTTGATGCAATTTTTTCAAGTTGAGAGCCGAGCTATCCGCATAATAGCTCGGCTTCCTTTTTTAAAATGAGGGAAAGGTTATTTAGGTAGATGATATTTGTCCTTTATATGCTCGGCCACGTGTTCGACTTCCGGGAACAACGTTGATTTGTCTATGCCGAGGGCTTCAAGCTGTTTCCTGATCTTCTGTTTCTGCGCTTTATTGATGATGTACACTTTGTAGCTGAAGTTGAGTGACGCGGGTTGGCTTTTATTGCCATTGATACCATAGAGGAAAAATGCCCCGGATTGCCGGATTATGCGAGGATTGTCAAACATCGGTTTTACACAAAAGACTCTCTCGATATCCTTTGAGTCAATCACATTCTGAAAATGGGGTTTCTCGTACTTAATTTCATGCAGAAGATAGGCTATGTCTGGTTCATCATTAAAATCTTCACACTCCAAATCCCGAAGGGATTCGATACTGAAATCTATTGGGCGTTTTGCAATATTGGATACAACGCTCACCGCATCACTATCAAAATATTTAACATCTGACGTTTTGACTTCAAACCGGAATAGTTTACCGTCAACATCTTCATTTTCACATGCAAAATACAGAGCTACCAAAGGATTTGTAGTGATATCCAAGAGTCGTGTCGGCAAGGAGTAATGCTGCATCTTGACCAATTTTTCAAAGGTGGATGTACATCCTTTGAAATCAGCCGGACATTGAGCGATAATATCTTTGAATATTTTATCCTCATTCTTTATTAAAAGCTCTTCCCGATAAATGGAGGGTATCAATCCGAAACTTTTATCTGACTGTCCTCGATAAAAGATATGGTAATCCATATTATCCTCTAACTCGTTCTCAAGTTTTTCTAATAGTATTTTGATACTACCAATGTTGGATGAATCCCTCTCCGGAGTATAATTATATGCCTCGTATGAAATCTCCCACGGATGCTTTCCAAGAGTCTTGACTATTTTTTCTGACAACTCACTATATGATGCAAAACTATCATAAGTATAGCCCAATTTTTTGCTTCTTAGATACGATAAAGTGTTGGAATCTAAAGGAACATATTTTTCCGGATTAACGTAGAATAGAACAATACTGAGCTTTCCCTTTCCGACACTTTTAATGTTCAATGCCGTTTGAAAAAGTCGTTCATCTACTTTCCCTTCTTTTACCTGTCCGAACAATTCCCATAATACATTTATATCATTGTTGCCCCTGATTGTCTTCCATGGGAATAGATGCACTTTCATCGGATGTGTTGTCGGGATGCCTGATACATCTGTCGGTTCTGGACATTTAAAATGCAGCTTATACCTTAAATCCTGTAGGATTTCGACTCTTCTTTCATCGGAGTGAAACTTGTTGAGATACGCCAAGAATGTGAACGGGTCTATTTCTTGTAATGTAATCTCTTTGCCTTTTTCTGTACCATCTCGAAAACCGGTAATACCGATTTCTTTTAACTTAGATATAAGTTCTGGCTGGCTATTCTGTTTTCTAAGTAGCCAGTCGGATAGTTCTTTATAGAATGGTAACCATGTAAATTTATTGTCCATATCTAATGATTATATTTACTTATATGATTATATCATAAACTATATCTAATGATTTTCGATCTCATATAACAACTCGGCAATTTGAAATTGAAAAAGATCACATCAAGTACAATCTCTTTAATCATGTTCTAATAATTATTTGTCAAGCACTTAAGAATAACCCAGATACATAAATTAACGTAGAATCCGTATTGAAAATATTTAAACATATTGAGGTTTGACTGGGAAAAGTGGAAATTGTGTGACTGATGTATTGTTTTTATTATTTTTAACAACATGTAATGAGCAGATTCCACTATCCAGATTATACTCATTTTTGTATCTTATACATTATCAAAACTGATATTATTATCTGCGATATAGTTCTTTATTGGTTCTACAATGTCTGCAATATAGTTTGTGCATCCGAAGTAATCTCTAAAAATCCAACCTCCTTCGTTTGCTTTTGCTAATGGAACTAAGGTCTCCTCAATAAATTCTTCTTGCTTACACAAAAGCGAACAGGCTACCCCTAAACTAAATTGTTTCCCTGTTCGTATATGTTGAATATGACCTGGATTTGAATAAAAATCTATAATCTTTGTGTATTGTTTAACAAAAGGTATGATATATAAAAAAAAATCTTTTTTCAAATCGCTTAAAAAATTTTCAACATCAAGGCTCTTGTCGCGTTTGTTGTCAAAAAAATAAGACAAACCCATTTGATGCTGCTTAAACCAATCAATATTATTATCAAAGCAAACTATGATGTTACCATCAGTATCTTTCTTATAGAATGGTGTTGATACAAGATTACATAAGAATGGATTTCTTATTTTTGCTGAAACATCCATACAAAAGGTGTTTTTGCCGGCATGTCCACCTTGAGTCGTCTGAAAATAGAACTCAATGCTACAATTATTTTCAACTATGAAAGTGAAATAATCTCTATTTTTTTTTGCTTCAACAATATTTACAGGAAGCATCTGTTGGATTCTTGTAAATATATATTTCAAAACTTCTACTTTAGTTTCCATATGATAATTATTTATTTTAAAGATTATACCAGACTGTATGGAATGTAATGGTATGAGTGGTTCCTGTTGAGAATGATATTTGACTATTACCTGTTGCTTGTATATAATTAGATTCCATTTTATCAATTTTCTTTTTATTTTGGGTTGCAATATTAACCTTAGCTGTTTTACCTTTAGTCAAATCTAAAGTACCGTTAGAGGTATTGGCTAACTTTGATTTGTCATATACATTTGCATTTATTTGATTTTGTGTGTACTTACTATTACCGTTTTTAGCTTCAAACACATGAATATTTCCTTGATTGTCAACAGCAACCAAATCAGCCCGAATATTACCAGTTCCGATTTTTCCGTGTATATCTAAAGTGACTTCCTCTCCAATGAGAGTTAGATTACTCTTCTGTAAATCTATTTTAGCTTGTGTTTTACCTTTATCCCCACTGTAACTTTGACTTGATAATCCTATAATATCTACCCAACTGTTAGTATTACTAACATATCCATATAAGTTTAGTATTCCACCAGCCAGTCCAATCGGATCTTGCGAGATATACATTCCCATCTTCGGCGAGTAGTACCTGAATCTGTTGTACGCCAACCCTGTCTCACAGTCATAATACTGCCCTTGGAACAGGAACGGTATCATTCCCTTGTTACCCGTCTCCTCGATGACGTTCCCGTCCATGTCGAGCACCCGGCTCCATACCTCGTTGCCATCGGCATCGTATGCCTCCGTCGGTGTTCCGAGCTGGTCTGTCAGTATCGAGTAGGACCTGCCTTCCTTTATCATTGCCATCGGTACGAACGACTCCTCGTCGAAGAGCCATACCGTCATGTCACGGCGTTCCGTGTCCGTGTTCCACCTGTCCTCCATGACGGAGTATTCCCTGCGCTGCTTCCACTGGTGCAGCGGCACGTTGCCGTTCCACACCCACCGCGTCACAGTCGTGCCGAAGCTCTTGGAGAGCCTGCGCCCGAGCGCGTCGTATGTGAACTCCACCTCCCTCTTGTCGGGCCGCACCACCTTTGCCAGGAAGCCGTCGGCGTTCCACCGGTATCTCCAGCGGTCCTTCTTGCCGTCAAGCCACTTTCCCGTGCCGAGGTAGCGTTCCGTCAGGTTGCCGTCACCGTCGTACTCGCAGTGCCATTCACCGTCCTGCTCCAGCCGTCCGCCACTGAGGTAGCGGCGCAACTTCATGTCCGGGTCGGGATACAGGTTCCCCACCGGGTCGCTCTTTCTCCACTGCTCCCTGCCGTCGGGGTATTCCGCCCTGTCGAGCTGCCCCGTCGGGGTGTAGGAGTAGCGGGTCTCGCCGCGCCTGCTGTCCTCCACGGACAACAGCCTGTCGGCGACGCCCCAGCGGTAGCGGCGCATATGCCGTGTGCGCGAGTCCTTGCGTGTGCGGGCATCCACCAGACGGCCTATGTCGTCGTAGGCGAACGAGCGGACGACGCCTCCCGGAAGGATGCGCTCCACCTCGAAGCCCAGCGTGTCGTGGCGGTGTGAGGATTCCCACGAGCCTGTGCCGTCGGCGTCGCCGCCGGTGGCCGTGAACCCCTCAAGCTCCCCGTAGCCGTTGCGGGTGTAGCGCAGCGAAGCCCCCATAGTGCTGTCGAGCGTGAGTATCCTGCCGGTATGGTCGTAGGTGCGGAGTATGGTGTTGCCGTCAGCCGTCTCCCGGATGGGAAGTCCCAGGGAGTTGTACGCGAACTCCACCGTGCTTTCCCCTCTCGATGCCTGCACCAGCCTGCCGGACAGCCCGTAGGCGTAGGTCTGGTCGGGGTCGCCAGCCGTGGGGTATGAGACGCATGTCACGCGCGAGCAGGCGTCATAGCCGTATTCCCTTTCCGTTCCCGATGGCAGCGTCTCCCTGACGACACGTCCGCCCCTGTCACGCAGGTAATGACGGACGGCCCCGTCGAAGCCTTTCTCGGCGGTGACGTTCCCCACAGCGTCAAGGGTGAACTCGTAGCTCTGGA
>OJKB01000012.1_pt1 | contig 74114 bp, 57 predicted proteins | sample 1596461 | NCBI WGS metagenome assembly OJKB01 (sample SAMEA4350161, study PRJEB24818) | metagenome | biome: human; feature: gut; material: faeces | place: Denmark | collected 2013-09 | reverse complement strand
CATCAACAAGCTGAATCTCAATTTTATCATAGCTAAAGCATTTTAATCGGGTGAATACTTTTCGCTAACTAACAGTTTGCAGGGATGGTTTGTTTCGAAAAAACGGCCGACACCCATTCGAACCGGCTCAAATACTCTTTTAAAGAGAAGAAGTAATACTCTCAATCGTATCTTTCACGCGTTTCACTGTCGTCACGTTCCGCTCATACTCACTGATGTGGACAGTTCCTCCCATGGATACCGCCTCATTCTTATACTCCATTCCGCTCTTAATGCTTTCACGAGCCGAGAAATGGAATTCCTGAATACCGGTCTCTTTTGCAATCCGGCAGATATTCTTTTCGTTCACCCCACAACCTGCAAGGAGAGTAATTCTGCCGTTCGCCCTTTCACGGAGTTCCTTCAACAAAGGTATTCCAAGTTCCGCCGTTGCCTGTTGCCCCGAAGTCAGGATACGGTCGCATCCCAGATCAATTATCTGTTCCAAAGCTTCAGACGCATCACGGCAGACATCAAATGCCCGATGGAAAGTGACAGATAAGCCTTTCGAGGCCTCCATCAATTGTTTCATCACCGGTACGTCTATCCCGCCATTTGTAGTCAGGCAGCCAAACACCACCCCGTCAGCTCCAAGTTGACGAGCCATTTCTATATCCTTCAGCATGGTCTTTACCTCGACAGGAGAATAAAGAAAATCGCCGCCGCGCGGACGTATGATGACATGCAGTCGGGTGGTCGTCAGTACCTCACGTGCCATTGCTATCTCGCCATACGACGGAGTAGTTCCGCCTTCGGGGATACCGGCACAAAGTTCCACACGGTTTGCTCCACCTTCCTGTGCAGCAATGCAACTCTCTACAGAGTTAGTACAAACCTCAAATAAGTAATTCTTCATATTTTATCCATATTAAAAACAACTGTTGAACGGAGAATTAAAAAAGGGCGAATTGCTTCGCCCTTATCCTAAACATTTTCTTTTTCAATCTTTACTTTGCAAAGCTCACCGCACGTGTTTCGCGGATAACGGTTATCTTCACCTGTCCCGGGTAGGTCATCTCATCCTGAATCTTCTTCGCAATTTCACCCGACAGATTCTCCGTCTGCTTATCGTCTATCTTATCCGCTCCGACAATGACGCGAAGTTCACGTCCTGCCTGAATGGCATAAGTCTTGGTCACACCCGGATAAGACATAGCCAATTGTTCCAGATCGTTCAGACGCTTGATATAAGCTTCAACAATTTCACGGCGTGCACCCGGACGTGCTCCTGAAATAGCATCACACACCTGTACGATAGGTGCAAGCAGACTGGTCATTTCTATTTCATCATGGTGAGCACCGATAGCGTTGCAAATATCCGGTTTTTCCTTAAACTTCTCAGCAAGCTTCATACCTAACAAAGCATGTGGCAATTCCGGTTCTTCATCGGGCACCTTACCAATATCGTGCAGCAATCCGGCACGTTTTGCCTTTTTCGGATTCAGTCCCAGTTCGGATGCCATCACAGCACAAAGATTAGCCGTTTCGCGAGCATGTTGCAACAGGTTCTGTCCGTAAGACGAACGATATTTCATTTTACCGATGATACGAATCAACTCCGGATGTAATCCGTGTATACCAAGGTCGATAGTGGTGCGTTTACCTGTCTCGATAATCTCTTCTTCCACTTGCTTACGCACTTTGGCAACCACCTCTTCGATGCGTGCCGGGTGGATACGTCCGTCAGTAACCAACTGGTGCAATGCCAGACGGGCTATTTCACGGCGAACAGGGTCGAACGCAGAAAGAACGATAGCCTCGGGGGTATCATCTACTACGATTTCAACACCGGTAGCAGCTTCGAGAGCACGGATATTGCGGCCTTCGCGTCCGATAATGCGTCCCTTGATTTCGTCCGATTCAATGTGGAATACAGTTACTGAGTTTTCAATAGCTGTTTCTGTAGCCACACGCTGTATAGACTGTATCACGATGCGTTTAGCCTCTTTACTTGCGGTCAACTTGGCATCATCCATGATATCATTGATATAAGACTGTGCCTGGGTTTTCGCTTCTTCTTTCAGTGACTCTACCAGACGTTCTTTGGCTTCGTCGGCCGACAAACCGGAAAGTGCTTCCAGCTTCTCAATCTCCTGATGCTGGAGTTTGTCCAGTTCTTCTTTCTTCTTGTCTACAATACCCAATTGAGCTTCCAGATTTTCTCTGACCGCATCAGCCTCGGCTCTTTTACGCTGAATCTCTTCCTGGCGCTGGCTAAGCACCATTTCACGTTGCTTCAACTTATTTTCGGCCTGTTGGATCTTTTGGTTACGTAGAGCTACCTCTTTCTCCAAATCTGCTTTCTTATTGAGAAACTTCTCTTTCACTTCCAGCAGTTTGTTTTTCTTAATCACTTCCGCTTCTGTCTCTGCTTCTTTCAGGACATTATCATATTTGGCCTTTAGTCCGTATTTAAACAATACGTACGATAAGATTCCTCCTACGATGAAGCATGCAATGGATGCTACTATTGTTACTAACATTGTAATTTAATTTAAATATAAATAAAAACGCACTGCCAAATACCCGAGAGCTTCCTCTTTCGGGCATCTTTAGCAGTGCGTGGATTTTCTTTATAAAAATGGAAACAGTTATTCCTCGTTCCTGAAATACTCTTCCAGCATTTCCGTAAGTTCTTCTATCTTGGCCGTATACGGTTGGGTATCATTACGTTGCAGCAACTGTAGCTTCTCCAGTGAAAACTGATATGCCACCATAGCTATAATCTTCTCCGGAGCCACGTTCCTGTAGTGCTCCCGATACGCATTGAGCCTGATATTTACCTGCTTTGCCGCTTCTCTTACGGTCTCTTCCTCATCACGGTTAATGGTGAGAGGATAATAAGAATCCGCTATTTGCAGGTTTATTTTTATTTTATCGTTCATACATCCTTTTTTATGTTATTCATTCAACAAAGCGATGCATTTATCGACTTCACGCACTAATTTGGACAATCGCAGCTTCGTCTCTTTTACGTCGCTGCCGTTAAGGCTGATTGTCGTAGCTGTTTTTAGGTCTGTGTAGCTTGATTCTAACGCTTTGTATTCAGCTCTCGCCTTTTCGAGTTCGGACTTCTCTTCTTCGAGAAGTTGCTTTAACTCAGCATTTTCGCGCTTTAATTCATCGTGCAGATAGATTAAATGCCGCAGCCTTGCTTCAAAGGTACTTAATAGCTTCTTTTCTTCTTCTGTCATCACTACACCAAAATTGTACACAAAAATACGATTAACTCTGATATTACAAAAACTTTTCGGCGGAAAATAGTCATTTATAGTGAAAATAGTTATCCGGGGGACTTCCTTTACCTCCCCCGACTCCTAATTATATAAAAGCCCGCTACAAGCACAATTATCCAAAATCGACAACCGATTTGTTATAAATATGCAATAAGAGCGCAAAAAACCGGATACATTTTCATCTTTTTGTGGCTTTTTGTTATTAATTTAATAGAATTTATATCAGATAGACTACGATTTCGAACTTTTATTCCTACATTTGCGGGCAAATGATAACCTTTATTAAAACGCATAATCATGGCTAAAATAACCAAAGAAGCCGCATTGCTCTATCATTCACAGGGCAAACCCGGTAAAATTGAGGTGGTACCTACCAAACCCTACAGTACACAAACCGACTTATCTCTCGCTTACTCTCCCGGCGTGGCAGAACCATGCCTCGAAATAGAAAAGAACCCACAAGATGCTTATAAATATACAGCCAAAGGCAATCTGGTAGCTGTTATCTCAAACGGTACAGCTGTTCTGGGATTGGGTGATATCGGCGCTCTTAGCGGCAAACCGGTAATGGAAGGTAAAGGTTTGCTTTTCAAAATCTATGCAGGAATCGATGTATTCGATATCGAAGTCAATGAAAAAGACCCCGACAAATTTATCGAAGCCGTCAAAGCCATCGCCCCTACTTTCGGGGGTATCAACCTGGAAGATATCAAAGCACCCGAATGCTTTGAAATAGAACGCCGCCTGAAAGAGGAACTCGACATTCCCGTAATGCATGACGACCAGCACGGAACGGCCATCATCTCCAGTGCGGGATTGGTCAATGCCTTGCAAGTAGCCGGTAAAAAGATTGAAGATGTAAAAATCGTAGTTAACGGTGCAGGTGCTTCGGCCGTATCGTGTACGAAGCTTTATGTATCATTGGGCGCACGCCTTGAAAACATTGTCATGCTCGATAGCAAAGGTGTTATCAGCAAGGCACGCACCGACCTGAACGAACAGAAGCGTTATTTCGCAACCGACCGTACCGATATTCACACACTGGCCGAAGCCATCAAAGATGCCGACGTATTCTTAGGACTCTCCAAAGGAAACACTTTGTCGCAGGATATGGTGCGCAGCATGGCTCCGATGCCTATCGTCTTTGCCCTGGCAAACCCGACCCCAGAAATCTCTTACGAAGACGCCATGGCAGCCCGCCCGGACGTATTGATGGCAACCGGACGTTCGGATTATCCCAATCAGATTAATAATGTAATCGGTTTCCCGTATATCTTCCGCGGAGCTCTCGACACGCAAGCGAAAGCGATCAATGAAGAGATGAAAATTGCCGCTGTACACGCCATTGCCAATCTGGCCAAACAGCCCGTACCCGATGTAGTGAACGAAGCCTACCATGTGAACAACTTCACCTTCGGTCCGGAATATTTTATTCCGAAACCGGTAGATCCCCGCCTGATCACGGAAGTATCCATCGCCGTGGCCCGTGCCGCTATGGAGAGTGGTGTTGCCCGTAAGAATATAGAGAACTGGGATGATTATAAAACACATCTCCGCGAATTGATGGGACAGGAATCTCAGCTGACCCGCCAACTCTACGACACGGCCCGTCGCAATCCGCAACGTGTGGTATTTGCCGAAGGCGGACACCCCAACATGTTGAAAGCTGCTGTCGAAGCCAAATCGGAAGGAATCTGCCATCCTATTATATTAGGTAACGAAGAGCGCATCGAGAAACTGGCCAAAGAACTCGACCTGAGCCTGGACGGAATCGAAATCATCAACCTCCGCCACGACCGTGAAGCGGAACGCCGTGAGCGCTATGCACACATCCTCTCTCAGAAGCGTGCCCGCGAAGGTGCTACATACGAAGAGGCCAACGACAAGATGTTCGAGCGCAACTACTTCGGTATGATGATGGTTGAAACCGGAGACGCAGACGCTTTCATCACCGGACTGTACACCAAATACAGCAATACCATCAAAGTAGCGAAAGAAGTTATCGGCATCCGTCCGGAATACAAACATTTCGGAACCATGCACATCCTGAACTCCAAAAAGGGAACTTACTTCCTGGCTGACACTTTGATCAACCGTCATCCGGATACTTCCACTTTGATAGATATAGCCAAACTGGCCGATCAAACTGTCAGATTCTTCAATCATACTCCGGTGATCTCCATGCTGAGCTATTCCAACTTCGGTTCCGACCAGGCAGGAAGCCCGCTGAAGGTACACGAGGCAGTGGCCTATATGCAACAGGAATATCCCGAACTGGCAATTGACGGTGAAATGCAGGTGAACTTCGCCATGAACCGCGAGCTCCGTGACTCTAAGTACCCTTTCACCCGCCTCAACGGCAAGGATGTCAATACATTGGTATTCCCCAACCTGAGTTCTGCCAACGCAGGATATCAGCTGCTGCAAGCCATGGACCCGGATACCGAATTCATCGGCCCGATCCAGATGGGACTGAACAAACCTATCCACTTTACGGATATAGAAAGCTCGGTACGCGACATCGTAAACATCACAGCCGTGGCTGTGATCGACGCTATTGTAGAAAAGAAAAAAGCTAATAAATGAAACGGCCATTATCCAAATCACAAATAGTTTGTATCATTCTGCTTTGGGTGGCGCTTTGTTACATAGTATTGGTATACGCCGAACGTATTGACGGTCCTACCATACTTATGCTTATCATTTCGGCAGCATTAGTGTTTATTCCCGTCTATAAATCACTTAAAAAGAATAAATAATATCTTTTTATTCCTTTTTTGCGGCATAAAATATCAATTTTGATGTTTTATGCCGTTTTTCTTTATAAAATGCTTGCTAGTTCGATTTTTATGTTTACTTTTGCAACGTCATCAACAGAGACGATAGAATTTAAAAACAATCATATTAAAAAGAAAAAAGAATTATGAATGCAGCTAAGGTATTAGAAGATTTGAAGAGAAGGTTCCCCAACGAACCGGAGTATCATCAGGCAGTAGAAGAAGTTCTTTCTACCATTGAAGAAGAATACAACAAACATCCTGAATTCGACAAGGCCAATCTGATTGAACGTCTTTGCATTCCAGACAGAGTATACCAGTTCCGTGTAACTTGGGTAGACGATAAAGGCAACGTGCAGACCAACATGGGTTACCGTGTTCAGCACAACAACGCCATCGGCCCGTACAAAGGAGGTATCCGCTTCCATGCTTCTGTAAACCTTGGTATTCTGAAATTCCTTGCTTTCGAACAAACATTTAAAAACTCGCTGACCACATTGCCTATGGGTGGCGGTAAAGGTGGATCGGACTTCTCTCCACGCGGAAAGTCAAATGCAGAAGTAATGCGTTTCACTCAAGCCTTCATGCTCGAACTGTGGCGCCACATCGGTCCTGAAACCGACGTACCGGCCGGTGACATCGGTGTAGGTGGCCGCGAAGTAGGCTTCATGTTCGGTATGTACAAGAAGTTATCTCACGAATTTACCGGAACATTCACCGGCAAGGGACGCGAATTCGGCGGTTCACTGATCCGTCCGGAAGCTACAGGTTACGGTAACATCTACTTCCTGATGGAAATGCTGAAGACCAAAGGAACCGACCTGAAAGGTAAAGTATGCCTGATCTCCGGTTCGGGTAACGTGGCTCAGTACACTGCCGAAAAAGTATTGGAACTCGGTGGTAAAGTAGTTACCATGTCCGACTCCGATGGTTACATCTACGATCCGGACGGAATCGACCGTGCCAAACTGGATTATATCATGGAGTTGAAGAACCTCTATCGTGGACGTATCCGCGAATATGCCGAAACTTATGGTTGTAAATATGTTGAAGGAGCCCGCCCCTGGGGTGAAAAGGGTGATATCGCACTGCCTTCAGCCACTCAGAACGAACTTAACGGAGACGATGCACGCAAGTTGGTTGCCAACGGGGTGATAGCCGTATCGGAAGGTGCTAACATGCCTTCTACACCTGAAGCCATCAAAGTGTTCCAGGATGCTAAGATCCTGTACGCTCCGGGTAAAGCAGCCAATGCAGGCGGTGTATCTGTGTCAGGATTGGAAATGACTCAAAACTCTATCAAACTGAGCTGGAGTTCGGAAGAGGTGGACGAAAAACTGAAGAGCATCATGAAGAACATTCACGAAGCTTGCGTACAGTACGGTACCGAACCGGACGGATACGTAAACTATGTGAAGGGTGCTAACGTTGCCGGATTCATGAAAGTAGCCAAAGCAATGATGGCACAAGGAATCGTATAATCAGCAAAGAATCCAATAATGTCATAGTAAAAGAAAGCCCGTTTCTCCTAAAAGGAGGACGGGCTTTCTTTTTAAACAATCCACACTACTTCTTTACAATAACCTCCGGTTCGAAACTCTCCCTATCGAACAGCTTTCACACATATGTCCTCCCCTTTCATACCTCCGCAACCAATCAGGCAGAGCCATCCGGCGTTGCGAGTACAACTATCCCTCATCTGGTTGCAACCATACGAAAATCCGAATAGAAAACGGCTTGACAGGCATTACCAACTATATTGAAGAGCCAGTAGTGCTTTTTTAATTCCCTTCACGCGTCCACCATTTTACCGACCTCCGTCCGGTACTCCCAACGTCACCGGAATATGTCTCCCCATTCAGTTCCCGCCGATATTCCGCCAACCGTTCAGTCACAAAAAATAATATTAACAGGCGGTTCAAACAGATGCCTTATCAGTTTGCTATAAAAGAAGTTGCCGGCATCACAAAAATAAAAACAATCGTTTCAATCTTTCATAAAACTAAAAAGAGGTCTCTTTTTTTAATCTATTAAAAATTTGCTTGTTTGTTTTAAACCATTTACTTTTGGAATTTTAAAAACCAAAGCCTTATTTTTGAAAAAATCACAATCAGCCTTATATTCTACTAAATGATTTTAAATAACGAGTCTAATAAGAAGAAGAAATTTGAGCAGTTTTTCATTATGACTTATCCCAAAGTCAAAGCGTTTGCATGGAAATTGTTGAAGTCAGAAGAAGATGCAGAGGATATAGCCCAGGATATATTCGCAAAACTATGGACTAATCCTGAGATTTGGGAAAATCAGGAAACTTGGAACAGCTACATATATACTATGGTCCGCAACCATATCTATAACTTTCTAAAACATAAATCAATCCGGCAGACCTATCAGGAGCAATGCACAAAAGAGGAGCCGGCTATATCCGAAACTGACATTCACGATCAACTTTATGCCAAGGAAAGTGAACTTCTGATAAAACTTACGATTGCCAATATGCCCGAACAGAGGAGGAAAATCTTCCGAATGAGCCGGACACAGGAAAAAAGTAATCAGGAAATCGCCGACGAGCTGGATATTTCGATCCGCACTGTAGAGCGCCACATCTATTTGGCACTAATCGATTTAAAAAAAGTACTCCTCACCCTATTTTTTTTCTATCTCGGTTGAGTAATCAGTCACACCTAATTGTCTTATCTATATAAAGGCTATAAAAATGAAGAATTATATTCAGAGAATCATCCGTTTGTTTGCCACCTCCGACCCCGACCCAAAGCTCACCGGAGAGATCCACCGATGGCTGCTCGATCAGGAGCATGCCGGGGAAAAGGAGACGGCACTGCACGATTTATGGAACGAAACGGAAGGAAAGGTGGACAGGACTACCTGGGATTCTCTTGCATCGGTATATACCAAAGTCGGAGCCAACTCCGGGGACAGACATCAGCCACGTATCCGTTTCGCACATTATGCGGCTGCCATAGCGTTGCTGATCGTATCAGTTTCGGTCACTTTTCAAATGACCAAACAGCACTTTGCCGAAGCTCCCCTTATTGAAAACATAACACCGGACGGACGACTGAGCAGCCTTCGTCTTCCGGACGGCAGCATAGTACAAACCAACTCGGGCAGTATCTTGCTCTACCCCGAAAAGTTTAAAGGTGAAACCCGCACAGTTTACCTAATCGGTGAGGCCAACTTCAAAGTAAAGAAAAACTCCGGTCAGCCATTCATTGTCAGATCGGGTACCATGTCGGTGACAGCCTTGGGCACTGAGTTCAATGTCGCTGCTTATCCGGAAGAGAACGAAATGATTGCAACTTTGATCCATGGAAAAATAAAAGTGGAATGCGACAATGGGAAAGAGAGTTATATCGTCACTCCCGGACAACAGGTCACTTATCGTAAAAGTACGGGAGAAAGCCGGCTCGCCGAAGCAAACATCGAAGACGTAACAGCCTGGCAAAAAGGGATGTACGTATTCAGAGGCGTCACCATGTCAGAAATCCTGAACGAGCTGGAAAGACGCTATGCAGTCACCTTCCAGTATAACGCCAATTTATTTAATGATGATAAATTCAACTTCCGTTTTCGTGAAAAATCCACTTTGGAAGATATCCTGAACATTATGCAGGAAGTTGTGGGAGGATTCAGTCATGAACTGAAGGGAAATATATGTTATATAAAACCGGAGACAAAAAAATAAAATGATTTAATATATTGATTTGTTTAACCTTAAAAACAATTGTTTAGTATGTAAAAAAGTATCCGGAAAGAGGCGGCCACCTGATTCCGGATATGAAATCTGAATTCTTTGCGTTAAAGCTTATGCTTTACTTTTTGGGAAATAAATATTATGATTTAACACTAAAATTCGTTCAAATCTATGAATTTTTATCGATTAAAGTCTATTTTTTTTATAATTTTTAGCTGTTTTATTCTACAAACGGCTGCCTTTGCTCAAAACAACGTAAAAATAACAATCAAGAAAAAGAATATCACGTTGCAGGAAGCATTGCGGGAGGTTGAGAAACAATCTGATTATCTGATCGCTTTCAACGAATCCAAACTTGAGAAAACCAAGCGCGTTAACCTGAATATTAATGCTGAATCTCTGGATAAGACACTGGCTTCTATCCTGTCCGGAACGGGGCTTTCCTACAAAATCAAAGACAAATATATCATGATTATTCCGCAATCAAAAGTGGAAGTCGAAAGCAAAAAACTGTCGGGGATAGTGAAAGATGACAAAGGAGATCCCTTGATCGGAGTCAACGTCTCCTTCAAAGGCAGCCCCACAGGAACCGTCACCGGTCTTGACGGACGATTTTCCATTCTGGCTGCCAAAGGAAATATCATTGAATTCTCCTACGTAGGCTATACCACCCAATATATTACAGTGGGCGATGCTTCTTCGCTAACTGTCGTATTGGAAGAAGACGCCAAGGCACTGGACGAAGTAGTTGTTACCGCACTGGGTATCAAACGTGCGGAAAAGGCATTGAGTTATAGTGTTCAGCAGGTAAAATCGGATGCTATCAACGATGTGAAAGATGCCAACTTCGTGAACGGATTGACCGGAAAAGTTGCAGGTGTATCCATCAACCGGAGTTCCTCGGGCATCGGCGGGGCGACCCGTGTTGTCATGCGCGGAGCCAAGTCTATTGTAGGAAACAATAATGTGCTCTACGTGGTGGACGGTATGCCTATCGGCAACCCTTCAAAAGGCGAAATCAACAATGACTATAGCACTCCGGGAGGAGGTGAAGGTATTTCCGACTTCAACCCGGAGGACATCGAAAGTCTATCGATACTGACAGGTCCGGCCGCCGCAGCCCTGTATGGTTCATCGGCAGCCAACGGTGTTATCCTGATTAACACCAAGAAAGGGCAGGAAGGCAAACTGAAAATCTCGATCTCCAACAATACGGAGTTTATGACCCCGTATGTAATGCCGGAATTTCAAAACCGATACGGTAATGCAAAAGGATCATACAAGAGTTGGGGTGAGATGCTGCAACAGCCTTCAACGTTCCGCCCGAAAGACTTCTTCAAGACAGGCGCCAATATCATGAATGCCGCCAATTTTTCAGTAGGAAACAAAAATAATCAAACGTTCGTATCGGTGGCAACAACAAACTCCACCGGCATCATTCCCAACAACGAATACTATCGTTACAACTTCACATTACGCAACACCGCGAGTATGCTGAATGACAAACTCCATCTCGACCTGGGAGCCAGTTATGTTCTGCAGGGAGATCAGAATATGCTGTCGGCAGGGCGTTACTTTAATCCGCTGGTACCTCTGTATCTCTTTCCGCGGGGTGAAGATTTCGAAGCAGTCAAGGTGTACGAGCGCTATGACACCAACCGAAAATTCCCCATACAGGAATGGTCTTATGGCGATCAGGGCCTGAATCTGGAAAACCCGTACTGGATTGTGAACCGCGAAATGTTTGTTTCCAAAAAGAAACGTTACATGTTTTATGCCAATGTAAAATACGATATTCTCAGTTGGCTGAACATAGCAGGACGTATACGTGTGGATAACACCAACACTACTTCCGAGCGCAAATTACACGCTTCGACAATCAAGCTGCATGCCCAATCGGACAAAGGAGCCTACAACCGGAGCATGGAAGAATATCAGCAGACCTATGCGGATATTATGCTGAATGTGAACAAGAATTTCGGTAACTTCAACCTGACGGCAAATGCCGGATTCAGTTATGAAGATCACCTGACCACCGGCATGGGCATCGGAGGAAAACTGTTTACCGTCCCCAACCTGTTCTCTGCCTATAACTTCGATCCGGCTTCCGGACCCGGTTCGCAATCGCACACCCATACACGTAACAATTCGGTCTTTGTAAGCACCGAGCTGGGATATAAAAGCATGCTTTACCTCACACTTACCGGACGACAGGAATGGGCTTCCCAGTTAGTCAACTCTGACCAGCCCACCTATTTCTATCCTTCTGTCGGAGTGTCGGGCGTAATCTCTGAGATGGTAAGTCTGCCTAAATTTATTTCATTCTGGAAGATGAGAGCTTCCTTCGCCGAAGTAGGAGGACCGATCAACTATACCGGATTGACTCCCGGAACTGTCACCGATCCCATGAAAGGCGGAGTCATCAATCCGATATCTGTCTATCCTTTCCCGAATTTCAAAGCAGAACAAACCAAATCGTATGAGTTGGGAACTAACCTGAGACTTTTCAACAACAAAATCAATATCGATGCCACAGTGTACCTGACAGATACCTACAACCAGACCTTCCTTTCCAGCATGTCTCCTGCTTCGGGATACTCGGGCTTCTATGTACAAGCGGGTAAAGTGCGCAACAAAGGTATCGAACTGTCATTAGGCTATAACGACCGGTTCGGAAAAGTGGGATATGCCACCAATCTGACTTATACAGCCAACCGAAATAAAATCATGAAGATGGTGCATGACTATAAGAACCCTTCGGACGGTTCGCTGTTCAGCATCACTGAACTGACCCTGCAAGATAAGGGAGGAGTTTACCTGCGGGAAAAGGACGCCATCGGAGACGTATATGTAAAAGGCATCCTTGCCAGGGGCAAAGACGGTAAACTGATCGAAGAAGAAGGAGGATATAAAGTAGACCGCTCACAACGCATCAAGATAGGATCGGTCAATCCGGACTTCTCGATCGGCTGGAGACACAATGTCACCTGGAACAACATTACTCTGGACCTGCTGTTCAACGGACGTTTCGGAGGTATTGTCACCTCTTCCACCCAAGCATTCCTTGACGACTACGGTGTATCGAAAGACACTTATAAAGCGCGTCAGAACGGTGGTGTATGGGTGAACGGAACCCAATACGACGCGGAAAAATATTATACGACCATCGGCGGCGAACAACTGATGGCATATTATGCATACAAAGCAACCAATATCCGTCTTCAAGAAGCCAGCCTGAGCTATACCCTACCGGGCAAATGGTTCGGCAATGTGATCAACCGGCTGACAGTTTCCGCCATCGGGCGCAATTTGTGGATGATCTATAATAAAGCCCCATTCGATCCGGAAATGACCTCTTCGACAGGTACCTATAACCGGGGAGATGTCTTTATGCCACCCAGTTTGCGTAGTGTGGGATTTAGCGTGAAGATTGAATTATAACCTTTAAAAAATGCAACACTATGAAATTAAATAAAGTAAAGAATATGTGGAGAACTCTATCGGTCATAGCCCTCTTGGGTTCAACACTATGCACCTCGTGTATATCCGAAGATATCAACCGGAACCCGTTGCTCCCGACGAAAGAAGATGAAAAGATGGACGGAGTTATTTACGGAGCCTACCTGCCCAATCTTGAAAAAAGTGTAATCCCCATCGGCACCGCTTCAGAAAGTACAGAACCGGTAAACCGCTATCAGATCGGAGTAAATCTGGCCGGTGACGCCTGGGCGGGATACATGTCTCCCCGAGACAACAAATTCAACGGCAGCAAGAATTTCACCAACTATTTCATGTACGAAAACTGGGTGAACTATGTGTATTCTTTTATGGTGACGGATGTATATTCGCCATGGATGCAGATAAAACGCATCTCGCAGGATGAAGGGACAAGAAATGACGAGATTTATGCCCTAGCCCAGATCATCAAGATCGCGGCACTGCACCGCACTACGGATATGTTCGGCCCGATTCCCTACTCACAAGTGGGCAAAGGTTCTTTTAAAGTGGCATACGACTCTCAGGAAAGCGTATACCGCTCTTTTCTGAAAGAACTGGAAGAGGCTGTCCAAACCCTGGACGATTACTCGAATAAGAGCAAAGAAGTATTGCCTGCCTTCGACATTGTTTATAACGGCGATGTCAATAAATGGATGCGCTTTGCCAATTCGCTGATGCTCCGCCTGGCCATCCGTGTCCGTTTTGCCGATGCGGGACTCGCCAAAGAATATGCGGAGAAAGCCGTGAAGCATCCCGCAGGCCTGATCGACAGTAAAGAACTGGCAGCCCAGATGGGTAAAGGAGCCGGCCTGCAGATGAAGAATCCGCTGAAAGTGATCAACGAAGAATACAATGACACCCGTATGGGGGCCACCATCTATTCTTACCTGGCAGGATACAATGACGCCCGCGCTGCCGTATACTTTGTCAAAAACAATGGTTTCAAAGCCGTACGTTGCGGGATCGCCAAGTCCGGAGACGCCTATAACGGATTCACACGCCCGAACGTGCATGAAGACGACCCTCTCTATTGGATGAAAGCATCCGAAGTATGCTTCTTGAAAGCCGAAGGGGCACTGGCCGGATTCGACATGGGCGGCAGTGCCGGCGACTTCTACAACGCAGGCATCCGCATGTCGTTCAGTGAGAATGGCCTGGACAATTCGTCGGCCGAAACCTATCTGAAAGACTCCACCCGCAAACCGGCCAACTACACCGATACCTCCAACGGCGAGTTGAGCGCCAATGCTCCGAGCAGCATCACCATCCGTTGGGAAAACGGAGCTACGGAAGAAGAAAAGCTGGAACGTATCATCACTCAAAAATATCTCGCCATCTTCCCCAACGGACAAGAGGCATGGACCGAGTGGAGACGTACCGGATATCCCCGCCAAATAGTCGTTGCCGAAAATAAAACGAACTCCGCAGTATTGATCGGAAACGGATACGACCTGGGAGGCGTAAGGAGACTGCCCTATCCCCGCACCGAATATGAACAAAACGGCGAAAACCTCCACAACGCCATCAGCCAGTATTTGGGAGGAGTAGACAATGCTGCCACCAAAGTATGGTGGGACAAAAAAAGCAAATAGTAATGAACCTGAAAATTAAAGAAACATGAATATGAGAAATACCATTTTTACATTTATCGGAGTAGCATTGTTGGTAGGCTTCGTCGCATGCGATGACTGGACCTCACCGGAGAAACTCGATGTAGAAAACGAAGCAGTGGGTGACCTTTACTCCAAACGCGACTCCATCAAGTGGGCCGAAGAAGAAAAAAGGCATAAAGAGAACGAAGCTGCCTACGAAAAATACCTGGAGAACCTGAGAGCTTACAAAAGCACCAAGCACCCCATTATGTTCGGGTGGTTCAATGCCTGGCAACCGGACGGAGCGGGAAAATATCCCCGCCTGTCTCTTTTGCCGGACAGCATGGATGTTGTTTCGATATGGGGAAACTGGCACTCTCTGAGCGAAGAAAAAATCAAAGAGTTGCGGAGCGTACAGGCCAAAGGAACCAAAGTCATTATCGGCTGGATTATAGAAGATATAGGCGACCAGATAAAATGGGGACGCGACCAATGGCCCGCCGATGATACTCAAGCCATCAAAGAGTATGCGCAAGCCATCGTAGACACAATCAACAAATACGGCTACGACGGATTCGATTATGACTATGAGCCGTCATACGCATCACCGTTCAAGCCGGGCAATCATTGCGGCAATTTGACTTCTTGCTCACGCGATTATAATAAAGAGAAAGAAATCTTGTTTATGAAGACCATGCGCGAGCTGCTGGGCCCGGACAAACTGTTTCATCTGAACGGCTCTATCCATTGGCTGGACCCGCGTGCGGCACAGTATTTCGACCGTTTTGTCGTTCAATCTTACAACGGATCGGCTTCCAGTTTTGAGAGATGGACCAATGATATCCAAAACCGGTTGAATATCAAACCCGAACAGCTCGTATTTACGGAAAGCTTTCAGAACAAGCCCGGTGCACGAAGCAGATTCCCGGGTACATACGCCGGTTACGTGGCTTCCAAACAAGGCAATGTGGGAGGAATCGGAGTCTTTCATATTAATGAAGACGCATTTGAAGACGAAGCCTATGTTAACATCAGAAAGGCCATCTCTATCATGAATCCTCCCGTAAAATAATTAACCTAAAAACAGTTTGAAACATGAAATGTAACGTATCTTACAAATATCTGTTTATTGCGATCGGCATACTTTGCCCGCTCTTTTCCGCCTGTGACTATGCCGACGGAGAAGGTTCAGGCTCGGAAAACGCAGTATACATGGAAACACCCGATAATAAAGGCATCGTCAACTTCACTTTAGAGCCCGATGGCGGAACAACCTATCTGACACCCCGGCTGGCCAATATCAGCCAAAGCCCGGTGACTATACAAGTGGGTTATGACAAAGAGGCCTTGGATAAATACAACAAGGACAACGGGGCCTCGTATGAACCCCTTCCCCCCTCCGCTTTTAAACTGGCAGATGCAGAGGGAAACGAGCTATCCGCCTCCGAAGGCATACGAGTACCCGCCGGTGACTTTTCAGCAAAAATAATGGTGAAAGTAGGACAACTGAATTCCAAGGATTTCCCCGCCAATAAGAAATATGCAATTCCTCTTAGTATCACGGGGGCTTCCAACTATTCGCTGATTCCCTCACAACGCAGCGCGATCTTGCTCCTGAATCGTTCCATCCTTTCGTCGGTAGCCAAAGTCAGTGGTGGAGAAGGCATCCGGATAAAACCTGTCGGAATGCACACAAAGGCCGAATGGACCATTCAAATGAGCGCCATCTATTCCAGCCTGACCCGCAGCAACCTGACCACAGCCTATCTAAGCAACGGAACAGGAGGAGAATTCTATACCCGCATTTCATCTACTGCCGGCATACAAGTGAAAAACGGACGCGACGGGGACGACACATGGACTCAAATACCCCTGCAAGCGGGTAAATGGCTGCATATCACCTATGTGCACAAGGATAAGAAAACGACAGTCTATGTCAATGGAAAGGTCCAGAAGGTCTTTGAGAACAGTGCCATCACCTTTGGCGAGAACAGCATGATCGTAGTCGGAAACTCCGGTTACCGTAACGACTATCTTCGCGAGATACGTTTATGGGACAAGGCGCTGACAGAGTCGGAAATCAACGATTACTTATACCTCCCGATGGACCCTGCAACCCCGCATCTCATTTCGTATCTGCCACTGAGCAAAGAGATGGAGACCAAAGACCTGAAAGCTCCCGCCGGTACGGAGAATGTAACCACGAAAGCCCGCATTGAATATGTGGAAAACGTTAAATTCCCGGCAGATGAATTAGTAATTGTAAATCAAGAATAAAAAGGAATTCAAAATGAAAAGAAGAATAAAATCCGCCCAAAGCATTTTATGGGTTCTATTACTCATTTTGTCAGCATCGTGCAGTAAAGACGAAATACAGATCGTAGATCAGGATACAAGTTGGCAAATGGACAATAAGTATATCGAAGAAGATATCCGTGAGCAACTCGGCATCGATCCGTTCACAGATCTGGTGTACCTGGGATATTACGGCAATCCTTATACACAGTTGGAGGCAATCAACGACCTGGTAAATACCACACTGGTGGGAAAGAACGAACTTTCGTTCAAAGTAAAAGTGACGAAGCCTTACAAAGAAGATATCAAAGTCAATCTTATGAAAGAAGACAAACTGGTAACCGATTTTCCAGAGATGGCGGAGGGAATACCTCTTTTTCCGAGCGAAAACTGCACCTTTGAAGGCGGTGTGCTGAAAGCCGGCGAACTGGAAACAACGGTGAAACTAACGATTAAGGATGTTGAGAAGTTAAACAACCTATCGGGTTATGTGATGGCCATAAAGCTGACGATGGAAGGATCGCATGAGCATTTGGCCATCGCCCGAACCCGCTCGGCATACTTTGTGAAATTAAATCTTTCTATACGCCTGGACAATATCGATTCAAGCAATAAAAAGATCGAAGGAAAAGGATTCAACAAAGAAATCAGTTTTAAATCGGACATACGCCCGGATAAATTAGATTCGTTAAACGATGGCAACTTCACAGCCAACAACTGGTATACCTCCAACGCGAACAATTATCTGACGATAATTCTACCGGAAAAACAATCGCTCAAAGGGTTCAGGCTGGACACCAACACCTCTCCAAGCGGCTCGTATATGCTCAAATCCTGTAGAGTGATGGTTGAAACACCGGATGGGAATTGGGTGAACCATGGAGTATTCGACCGCAAGAGTATGGATGGAATTGCTTATATAAGCTTTAAAAAACCGGTGGAATGTACTAAAGTGCGTTTCGAGAATATGATGGCCTTCAATGGCAGATTTTCCGTTGATGTAAATGAAGTCACAGCTTTCCGGTAAAGCAAGATTTCATTACTTTTTATTCACGCCGTGAAGGGGCGGGACTGTTATTTCATAAGTCCCGCCCCTTCCTTAAAACCATGTGACAGCACATTAATATACAAACAGGTGAAGCAGTACCCTTCTCCATGTTATGCCTCTGAACGCATTTCATATTCCTTACTATCTTTAGTGAAAATGGTCTGCCATTGATCCGGCCTGATCGTCCGGCTGAGATAGTTCTCCTTCGGGAACAGCCTCAGCTACCTCACGTTCGATAATCTCCTCGATCCGTTTTCTGTTTTTGCGCAACAGATCATAAATCTCATTTTCATCAAAGCTGTCCTCAAATATAATGGGATATTTTTCCACATCTTCGCTGTCACCAGCACAAACAAGAATACGCAGTTCGCTACAATGACCGTAAGATATTATGGCACTGTATTCTTTTAAAAGTTCAGCCAGTTTGGTGAGGAAATCAAGTTCTTTAGTTGTCAGTAGTCCGATCATAGTGTGTAATAGTATTGTTGTTATTTCAATAGCTGTAAAATAAGCGTAAAACAGTTGATTCTGCAAGCATATACGTATTCCTTATATTCTATTTTTAAGCAAAGTAATATTCATTTTATTCATCTTATTCCATTTTTTCGTATATTTGCTTCGAACGGAACATTTTAACGGAAATCGTTGTTCAAAAAGCAAAAAGAACATGGAAACAGAAGAAGAAATACAGAATGTAAATGTCCATCACGGACATAACATAAGGCGCACCCGGATCGAGAAAAACATCAAGCAGGACGCATTGGCAGCACTCGTAAACATGACACAACCGAATGTATCCAAATACGAGAAGATGCGGGTGATTGAGGATGAAATGCTAAATAGATTCGCAAGGGCACTGAATGTGCCGGTAGAATATCTGAAAACGCTGGAAGAGGATGCACCTTCTGTGGTATTTGAGAATATCACAAATAATGTGCATGACAATAAAGACAGCTCAATGGGATCTACAGGATATAACAACGATAGTATAACTAACACTTTTAATCCGATTGATAAAATCACCGAACTCTACGAGCGTCTTCTCAAAGAGAAAGATGAAAAATATGCTGCGCTTGAAAAACGGATTCAAGGTCTGGAACAGCAAAATAACAACGGAAAGTAATTCCGCAAACATATCTCTCCATATAAATGGGTATAGCCATCCGATGCTTAGGGTGTAGCCATACCGGGGTTAGGGTGTAGCTATCGGTCCCGGATGGCTACACCCTACTTATTATGTGCAAGTTCCATCGGGGCGGGCATCCCTCACCCGTTTCTCCGGACAAATCTTCGATCCGGGTATATTCCACATGACATTGTATACATGTATCTGTTTCCGCTAACACATCATTAAATACATAAAAAAAGCAATGGAATATGCTTGGCGTATCCAATCAGAAACTTCTGCCGGCATGTGGTCTGGAAAGAAAAAAAGAGTTTTAATCAGTTTATAACTATATCTGGCGGGCAGCTCTGTCCCTTCCCCATCCAAATCCAGAAAAGAGCGAATTATTCCTCTTTTTCACCAATAAGAGAAGGGTTTTGGTCGCTATTTGCAAACTCTCAATCAAATTTCACTCAATTCCATTATTCCACTAATAAAATACCAATTAATAGGTATTTTTCTGACAAGAAAAAACTTGTAAATTTGCATAAACTGAACTAATTTTAATTATGAAAAAATTTTATTCCCTTTGTTTGTCGCTCGTACTTGTTGTCTCATCCCCCAAAGAAAGACAATAGAATCGTTGAATGCCGTGTATTAACAAGTGAGCATATCTAAGCCTTTCGTAACGAAAGCATTTTTGTTAAATCCCATTTATAGTATAACGGAGAATGTTTATATCCGTCATTAAGAATATATTTAATTTAAACCGATAAGAATAATGAAAAAATTAAGAATTACGTGGTTGTACCTGATATTGGCTGGAATACTACTAGGTATATCATCATGTTCTAACGATGCAGAGGAGTTACAAGGTAAGCTCGTTATAACATTCGCCAAACCGACAAAGGGACTCAAAGTTGCTATTTGTTCGATGGAGAATACTAAGTACCCCATTTTAGTAGAATCCCCGAATGTTAATGGAGTATTGAAAGTATCGTTGAATATAGGGAATTATTATATAAAACCCTCTGATGATTCTTCTGATATGTATTCGGACATCGGAATACAGGTTAGACCGGATAAAACAACAACAGTGACATATGGCGAATCTCGTCAGGTCATTGGAAGAGAATGATTATAATATTTAAACCCAGAATGGTTTTGACAGATTCAGCTTGAACCTGTCAAAACCATCTTTTAATAAGGAAAGAAGATACCCCAGACCTTTAATATGAAGTGGTAATATGTTTCTGCGCTTTATTAAAAACATGAAATTTCTAACCAGCAATAAAAGTATAACTTCCTCTAATCTGCAAGGACGACTACAATACCGGAACATGGTTATCTGGATATATTAGACTTACTGACATAGGGTCGTCATAGAAAGTGTGAGAGCAAATGTCAAAGTGCCAAAATGTCAAAATGATAATCCAATGGCTCTATATCCCGTTCTTTCGGGCACGTCTCTGATGAAGTTCGGAAAAACGGCTCACAGACGATTCCCCGATTATCATTTCAACAGGTCATTCAGCTGCTTCCTTATCAAATAGAAACAATAAAGGAGTATTATCCGCCGTAATCTCTTTGTTAGAGTAAAACACCATTCCTTTACACACTTCGGACAGGATACTTTCCTGCGAGCAACGGGAAGAAAATCCGTGCTCTTATCGCCCGATTTGCATAACAATATATGTAATCTGCCAAAACATTAGGAGATATTTAAAAAAGAAGTAAGCAAATTAGGAAAATGTAACCGTCTTTCGAAGCAAATGCTTACTTGTTTTGGGGTAAATGCTTACTTGTTTTCCGGAAAAGCAAGGCTCTACCGACTCAAAAGAGCGGTTCTTCGCCAAAGAAACCAGCCATTTCTCACTTCTACCGTCCTAGTTGATCCGGAGAAAGAAAAGTACGAGTCTGTAAAAAGAAGAATTTTATTGCTTTTTATCTGTATTACAGCAGAAACGATATAATTTTGATATTCCCCTTCTACATCATCAGATTTATATCTTTTCAGCAATAGTGTATACGTCTCTTACTTAAAAATAATTTCTCTAACCAGATTCAAACGAATACCGTTTTTCTGATAAAATGATGTCATTTTGTCCTTATAGCTGACCCTAAAGTTAGGATGCCTTTTATTACATACAAATGCACGCTTATATTTATATCTCGATAAATCGTGGTTAGCCTTGAAATGATCAATGGTAGTTTGTAATTGTTCGTCCACCGCATGAAAGATCCAATCGGCTGCTTGTACTTTCAGTTCAACGAAAACAATATTGTCATCATTGGTTAACATGGCATCACAACGAAAGTCCATTGTTCCGTCACTTCGATTCATCTCTACGCAATTATCGACTGCTGTAAAGTTGATAGATTGATTCGTTTGGTTCTTTACCACAGCAACCCATTTATCCGGTTGATTCCTATCTACATAAGCAGGGGTCTTTTTTTCTTCGTCTTCATCATCGCAAATGCCAAATTCCTTATCAACGATGTTCTCTGTCTGACACTTTGCTATAAAAAAATCAATGGACATAGTCACTTAGTTTTTATAATCAAACTCTTGTTCTATTTCAAGTAACTGATCGAACAATTCATTAGTCACTCCCAATTGGATATTCAAAAAGTTCTCGTCAGAAGGCAAGCCCTCGTAAGTACTTAACCTAAATACTCCTCCGTCTTTCAGTTCGTAAATCCGGAGTCGCGCCGGATCTATCGCACTGTCCGCAGGAACTACCTCTTTTATTCTCTCTTGCAAAGTTTCATTTGCAGATACTTTTTGAGTCAGCAAAAAAGCTTTTGCGGCTAAAGTGAGATAATTGATGACATAAGGACTATGCGTAGTAAGCACAAGGCGGTTCAACTCTATCTTATTGGCATAACTTAATAAATCGAAAAGTACACTTCGCTGTGACTCCGGATAGAGATTCAGTTCCATCTCTTCAACAATGTTCACAAAGCAGGAATATTTGAACCGGGACGAGATATTGCGCAACATAGCGAACTTTACCCCATCCGTAAGTGATTTATCATTCATAACTTTATTCACTTCCTTTTCAATCTGCTTCTTCTCTTTAATGCTCAAGTCCTCTTTATTGGCATTGTCCAGCACTAGGTCGGATAGGAATCTGGTAATTAAAGAAAGAGGTAAAACAGACTGATAACCACTGGAAGCTGCCGACAAACGAATCTTGTAATCGCTGCCTTTAATCCACGATATCTTATTGAGTGCGTCATATTCAAAATCAGTGTCATTGAATGGAAGCCGATATCCGGTTTTGAATGCCTCCTTAGCCTTATCAAACTCTTCAAGCAGGGTTTCTAAAGATTCCGGCAGACTTTTCAATCCATCCGTATCATCGGCTGTACTCAAAAAATTTCGTTCAGCTGGAACATACATTACCTTCGCTACCTTATAAGACTCCGGAAGTCCTTTGGCTTCGACATGAAACTTTTCATTTTCATAGAAGAAGTTATAATGTAATCCATAAAAACGGATAACCGTTTCTCTCTTAAAATATGATTCCAAACGGTGATAGGCACAATATATTTTCTGGAATCGTGAATATTGGGTAATGTATTTTTCACTGGTGATACGGCGTGCCAGCCCCTTCTCCAACCACGTAAACATGGAGTATAATTTGGCAATGGTACTTTTTCCCGATCCCTGTTTTCCTATCAAAACCGTATATTTGTCGAACACGACATCCGCCTCGGATATAGGTCCAAACTGATATACAGTAAGATTAACTGTTTCATTCATAAATAAACCCCTATTGATATTTACATTCAAATATACTACAAAAATACATTATTAACCCGTTTTCTCACAAAAGTTAATAAAATAAGATCGGGCAGCCGCACAATCGTCGTTTGATCGAAGACCGGCAACGAAGGTAAATATGAATCAATCGCAGATATAACATACTCCAGAAAGCTCCTACCCTATAATAAAACTTTGCGTGCAAACTATTAACTGTTTATCGCTAAACCATTAACCGTTTGCACGCAAAGAGTCATTTTTGGGTAGTGGTCTTAATGCCCCTATTCTTTTTTTGATGTTCCTTTACTTTGTCCTCAGACATCAGATGCCTGTTCTTTTCATATTCTTCATGGATCTGCACTTCCCGGCTCTCCATGTCCTTCTTCAATTGCCTGTCTCTATTCATACTTTCTACGTTTTAAAGATTGGCAATATGACAAATCCGGAAGAAGAAAGTTTGGAGGTTTAAGGAAGTTTAGGAGTAGCCGGACTGCTTTTCATCGACCTTCCTTACTGAACCAGGCCGATCCGGACTTTATAATTTCCGGAAGTAAGTTCCGCTCCCGATTCCTGAAGGATGGAACGCGCTTCGGAGGTCATCACTTCTCCATCGGCATTGGTGGCGGTAAGTGTATAACTTAAATGGGTTCCACCGGTCGGGACATTAAAATAAAGAAAGTCTGTCACATTACCTGTCAGGCTTGCCTGACGTCCTGCAGGACTACTTACGGTAATGGAGAAGTCTGTAAAGTTTGCCATAAATTCATCCGAATACTCAACACCAACCCCGATATTAACTTGGGGCGCTTTCACCGAAATCAGAGTAACATCCTCCGATACAATAGCGAAAGGATAGTCGACGCTGTAGATGGGTGTACCCGATTCATTGTCCGGCGCCTCGGTCTGATCGGGAGTAAAGGCCTTCAGGGTATATTCACCAACCGGAAGAACGATCCTTTTGGAAAGTTCCGCTGCTCCCGGATCATAACTACGTACACACTCAGAACCTTGCCAGATCTCAAGCTTAAGTCCGGCATCGACGGCACGAGTAATGGGCAGCGTTTCGGTATCACAACTGAGGATGATATTCTCTACACGGAGATAACCGACGGAATGATCGGGAGCAGTTTGCTCGCTACAGGAAGCCGTAGCAAGCAAGAGGAGAAAGAGGTATATATAGGTTTTCATATTTATTTGTCATAAATTAGTTCTACATCGTCAATGAATAGTTCGTTTCCACGGAATGTCGCATCAGCAGTCTTATCTGTAGTTCCACTATTGAAATTTTTTAAATCATCTTCAATTGACAATGCTTCTTTAGTCCCTGACTTAAATAGAACTAATAATTTATTGGGAACAAGTTTCATTTTATCAGGATCCGATGCATAATTAATAGAAAGAGTATACTGTTCATATGAACTTTTAGCTCCAGTTTGAAAAGAACTCTCACCAATAATTACATCATCATGAAATAGCTGTATTTTCACCAAAGATTCATCATTACCTTTATTTGATATACATTTATACCAAAAACGAAGGGCGGTAGGGCGAGAGCTATAGCCAATACCATAAGTTCTGTTACCATCGTCATCTGCATTAACTCCCAGATAGAGTTCACTATGCATCGCTTTTTTAGGAACAGCCCAACCTCCTCCACCATAGCCCAATGTTATAACACGAATAGCATTTCCTTCGCCAGTAGGAGTATCAGAAGTAGGACGACAGCCTGAGCGAGAAGTAAAAGCATAAGCCGTTCTTAAAGAATAGCATGCTGATACACTATTCAATGTCCCCCAACCACTCCATTCATAGCGCGCACCATAATCAGCACCAAAAAATCCCGGTGAATCAGTACCTCTTGTCACTGTAGCACCCTCCAAACTCCCATTCTCCAACGGTGTCTGAGGATACGTTTTCACCTCCACTTTCTCTCCCGGCACTTCTCCCCTATACTTCGCTCTCACATAATAAGAGGTTCCCGGACTCAGCCCTGCCTTTCGCAAATCTCCGGGCATCGCCTCCCAACTATTACCATCGGCACTAAATTCGTAAGCAATATCGGTAAACTTATCTAAATTGCCGGTTTTCACGCTATCGGCAGTGAGTGTGTTCAAAGTAAACTCTTTCGTCCAAACATTGCCCGGATAATAACCCACTTTAAAGACAGGTTTCACAGTCCGGATGGTATACATACCGGCATCACTCCAACGGTCATTTGCTTTTACCCGAACGGCTATTATATTATCCGTATCCTGTCCTCCATCGTGAGTCAGCATGCCGGAAGTTACTCCGGCAAAGTCGATAACTCCCTCAGTACTTCCTGCAGTCAGATCGGGCAAGACAATATTCACAGCAGCCAAAGCCCGCCGATCTTCTTCGGAAAGTTCCGACAGCAGATACGTCTTATTCAGATGTTCCAAATGCTTATCCGCAAAGTTAAAGGCAAACTCCACATCCTGAACCGGACGCAAAGCTGTATACGCAATGCCGGCTCTCGACAAAGCATCTGCCGTCTCGGTATAAGTCAACACATGATTTTCATCGAAATCCTCACTAAATACCTTAGCCTTCGGCAACCAGCTGTCGGGTACGGTTTCGTTGATAGTAATAGGTTCCTGTTGAGTTTCCGTAGTGACCTCTAGACTTACATTGGAAGCCTTCATGGAGAGCTTATAATTATACTTAACACCCGCTTTCACTGTCTCGATCGGATTCAAAGCATAACTTCCCTCCTGCCCTGTCTCTACAGAAGTACCGATCAATGCCATTGTCACCCGGCCTCCGGCTTTAAAGTAGGGATGTGTGGCGTCTCCCGGTTTCCAAGTAACCGACTCACCCCCTGCGCTGACTTCCACATAATAATCTTTCAGACGTTTATCAAAGACCTCTTGATTCACAATTTCAAAAGTAGCCAGCGCATTGGCTACCTTACAGCCGACAGTAACCGTCGTTGCTTTACCCTTCTCGATGGCAATGTCTTGAACTTCTCCATAATAATAGGGTGCATCCAATGCCAGTGACGGATTCTCTCCAAGATAAGCCTTCAGTTGATAACTGCCTACCTTGAATACCCTTTGATCTCCGAAATCTTTCAATGCACCTTTGTATTCGGGCACGATTGTCCCTTCTCTGTCACGCAGCAACTCAATCGTGAACTGTTGCCGCAATTCATCTGACAAAGCCTCCGGCAAAGTCCGGGTAACCGCCGCTTCATCCGTCAATACGATATTCAAACTGCCGTTAGGCATCGTTTCTATTTCTTCCTGACACGACAGGAAAAAGAACAAACAACACACTAAAGATAAAACAGATTTATGCATAGCTCTCTTTCTTATTCATACAATAATTCAAATTCATCGACCCACAGTTCACTGCCTACACCTACCGAACCGGTCACCTTCATCCCGGTAAAGTCACCGCCATAATGGCTCGAAGTGGCAACAATCGTTATCTTGGCAGGCTTCGCCGTTTTATTGGTATAAGTCACATCGAACCGGAACTGAGTATATTGGGTCACCGTCTCTTTTCCGATAAACTCTCCGTAACCGATCTCGTTATCTTTATCGTCCCACAGACGGAGATAGATATGGCATTCATCATTTTTCAGATTATCCGGATTACCGACATAATCCACCGGTTTAGAAGTATATTTATACCACCCCTTCAATCCGGTGGGACGTGCCCCCGTAAACGAACGTCCAAACTTGGGGCTATCCTTGGGACTTTGAGCATTCGTTTTATAATCACCGATAAACAGATTGCCGGCAGCCACCCCTACCAGCGGCACACTACCTAAAGTGACCATATAAGCCGCCTTTCCGTTCACAACGCTCTTTTCTTCCGGGCGGGTACTCGAATCACGGCTGCCCGCCAGTGAAGAGGTCACTCCATCATTTCCGGTTGCCCAGAAAGAATTTGAGCCATCGGCATTAGGATACCAACTCTTCTTAAAGGTTCCTGTGGGATTCTGCGACCAGGTATCGAAGTTTAAGTTAGGTATTTCCTGTATCTTTTCGGTAGTAAATCCGGATTCCGTACTAGGAACTTCCTCGACCACTACCCGCCAAACGTAATCGGTACCATCTTGCAATCCGGTCAGTGTCGTACTGAAAGTTGTACCACTTTCCAGTTTCACATCTGTTTCGGGTACAACGGTCCAGGTATCTTCCGACTTCTTCCTGTATTCCACACGGGGAGTGGTTCCTTGCTTCATACCCCCGTTCAATGTGGCTCTTGTAGCCCACACATCGGCACTTCCCGTGGTACCTGTCGATGTGGTACGTACCACATCGACCGTCCATAGCTCTTCTTTATCGAAACGGTTGACAACAAACTCTTGCGGTCTCCTGAAATTGGTTACAGTGGACGGATCGGGAGTGATGGTAGCCTTACTGCCTCCCAGAATCATCTTTGTTATCTTGACAGCAGACAAATCCTGTTTCTGCGAGACATACACCAATACCGTGTGATTCTTATCATCGATGATGGCAGGCAAGGCCTGGTTCTCGACTTCGACTATTCTCTCGATTGTCTGCTTAACGGTTATCATCCACTGATAATCCTGATAAGTACGCAACAGAACAGGAACGGTCTTACTGAAATCGACCCGTGTATCTGCTCCTGCCGGCAAGTCGGCTAAAGCAGAAAAGCCGGCCGAAGGAAATTTATTGGGGCTGACGCAGTATTGTTCGTCTATGCTGTAAGTGGCCTCTTCGTTCACAACGAACCTGGTAATACGTAATTCTTCTATATCGACTTCATCACCCACTTCCACTACGATGGTGCGGCTGTTCTTGTTTATCTCGGCATCACCGGTCTGCCCTTCTACTTCGAAAGCTGTAATTTCGCCTTTGATGTAAGGGTAAGGAATGTCATTCTGTATGCAAGCACCCAGAGCAAAGACCGACAGAAACAGGAATAGATAAATTTGTAAACTCTTCATTTCTCAAAACACTGCTTAAGTTAGAAATACATCGTCATTCCGAGATTAATCGAGAATAAGTCTATCTTAAAATTACCACTTGCACTATGACGGGACGCCTTGTTTACCTGATTGTGTATCTGATCGACCCATTTATAACTGAATCCCATCACTCCTACCGAAACTTCTACCGAAGCAAAATCGGATACGAATGCTGCCAATCCGGGAGCCGCACCGATCTCAAACGTGTGAGAACGCTGATAGTATCCCGTCAAGTCGTTACCCGTACCATTGGAATGTTTCCCCTGCCCGTAAACATAAGTCAGACGCACTTCATTGAAGAAGCCGAACACTTTACTGCTGCCCAGCCCCATATAGGTACGCAGAAATCCGGATGCGGAGTAGTTATGCTCCAGATACATATCGTCTTTGATGTGGAACGAAAGATCATCGCCCAGATTAATGTCTACGTTTCCTATATTGAAGTAGGTACGGGAGTAGGTGAACCTGCCTCCCGCTGCCATATTATCAGCAAAAAAGTATCCTCCGAAAGGGCTCAAACGGAATGTATAACCTTTGGCATCGATGTTTGCCAATACCAAAAACTGATATTGATCAGCACTCTGCTCCGAATACGAAACTGTAGAACCCATAAACCATTGCCCTTTCGGGACAAACACACTCTTCACGATTCCACGGTCAAACTTCTTCTTTGCCTGGACCAGTACCGGACAAAGAAGAAGTAGAAATATGATTATTTTTTTCATTCGCTATGGATTAGTTGGCGGTAACAGGTGTACCGTACACCAATTCAAAATCATCAATCAACATGACACTGCTTTCACTGCCGGTAAAGAAGTCACCATATTTACTTGCAGAAGCAACGACGATAATATATTTGGGTTTACGGGTCAAATCACGGTATTTCAAATCAATCGTAAACTGCTTCCAGACTACATTTCCGCTTTCATCGAAAGAACCTTTAGACTCTTCATCGGTAATGGAACCGTAAGCTATAACATCTTTATTGGCTTCAGAAAGATCAACCGTATAACGCGTAGGACTGCCTTCTTTGTTATTGTTGACTTCATAAGCTGTCTTCACTCCATTATCATCAACCAAACCTTCATTGTCAGTCAAGGCAATATAGATAGCACATTTATCACCACCCGAGTTTTTCAATTCCTCCACATTATGATCTCCACGATCTATACTGGTTCCACGAGTGTATTTGTACCATCCCTTCAGCTGCGTAGGACGTGACGTAAACTCACGGCCGAAACGTATACGTGCTCCCATCGGGCTTGTATACGTTTCCATATAACGCCCGATATAGATGTTACCGGCAGCAAATTTTCCGATACCAAACATTCCCACAAATTGCGAAGACAATTTGGCCGATTTACCACCTACGGTATGTACATCGTTACTTTCTCCGATACTTGGATTTTTACTCATGGTAGCTGCTCCCACATTACCGGTATCCCAATACGAATTCTTTGCAGAAGCCTCAGCCGCAGTTCCCGGGAACCAAGTTTTTCCATTCTGATTCCATTCATCAAAACTTCCATTTTCCAGTTGTTTCTGGAGTTCGGTGGTCGCAGTCGTTATTTTTCCGTTTACTCCATTTATTGCAAAACAGAAATCATACTCCGTACCGGGAATCAGACCGGTTATGGTTGCAACAAGCTTTCCATCGGCCTGTTCAACATTGGACACCGTATTCCAATCTTCCGTTCCGGAAATGCGATACTTACACTCTTTGGTAACGACGCCGTCAGGAAGAGGAAGAGTTACGTCTGCAAAATCAGACCAGACATTTACACTCGGATTACTTTCTTTAGGAATGGCTATATTCACATTATACTCTTTGGTAGAAGGATCTAAGGTGACTGATACCCCACCAATAGCACCATTGGCCTTCATAGTATAGTTAATACGATAGTGCTGACGTTCTTTTACATCTGTAATCGGTTCGGATTCAAAAACAAAAGAACGCCCATCCGTATTTGTCAATGCCAACGAAATATTCAACTTATCCACCGCAAAATACCCGGAGCGTGTCTCGTCCTTACCAAAAACCAGCTTACCGGAAGAATTACCCACAGAACAGTTCAGTTTCGAAAAATACTTCTTCACATCAGCACTGTAATTGACTGTCACTTTCACATTGGCCAAACGGCACTCTATGTTAACACTCTGATTTACTTTCGGAACAACCGTTACTTCACTTTGCCCCCAGTAATAAGGCTCGTCAAATCCGGCTGTCCCTACATCAACCCCTTTTGAGAAAGCATTAATGGTATAGGAACCTAATGGCAATTCAAGAGGAGTAGATGTCCAGTTATGCCAATCATCAGTCTCCTTTACAACGGTCCCGGCTCTGTCAACTACCTGCAAGGCAATCGGCAACTCTTCTGCTCTTGTTGCCGGAACTAAAATCGTACTTGTATTCTTCTCCACGGAAAACTGGAGAAATCCGGTCTTACCATTGGAAGTCTCCTCTTGTTGGCATGATGCCATCACAAGAGTAAAGACAGAGACGAACAAATATATATATCTTTTCATTGAAAATTCAAATTAGTTTTTCACCACTTTTACTGTCAATTTCTTGGCTAACTCCTTACCATTATTATCAATCAGTTTAATAGTAAAATAGTGTTGCTGAAGCCCAAACGGCGATAACATAGGCATAAAACCGGATACATCAAAGATAAACTCTTTTTTATCTTTAATCGGATCATTCGGGTCAATCAGGCCTATACCGGATCCGTCTTCTAAACTACCTCCAAGTTTATCCTCCAAATCACCGGGATTAGCTAAGTCGAACGTTTCGCCCAACCCCATTTGAGAAATTAAACCTATAAACTCGTTGGAATCTGAAGTTATCGTCACAAGTAAATTCTGAATTCCAGCCGGAGCTTTCATTGTAACCTGAACTGTTGGAGGATTATTGGTATCCACTTCTACCACTTCATCCGCCCCGATAATCTCCGGTCCGTCTACTGTCGGCTGATCGGGATCTGTTGGTTGATCCGGTTCGTCCGGTTTCGATTCTTCAATCAGTTCAGTCGGTACTTTCACTGTAATGCCAGTTTCATCCATGGTCAAGTCAATATCCAACTGTATCCCCAACTTCGGATCAGAAGGAGTTACGTCGGGATTGTTCGGATCTTCACCTTCTTCTACCGGTTTCACCGTGACATTAAAAGAATCACCGCCTTGCAGACCTTCTGCATCGGGCTTCGTCACTGTATAAACAGTCTCAATGTCTCTACCACTGTCCTTCTCCGTTACTTTCGCTACAATTTTAATCGAAGTAGAGCCGTCAGGAATGCTGAGATAAATCGAACTTAAATCTTCCTTCTTTACATAAATGACTCCGCCGATTCCGTTTGAAACAGTGAACACGTAATCATCGGCAAACATATTGAGAAACTCTTCTGATATATTCAAACTAACCTTCACAGTTGCCGATTTACAAAGAACTTCTGCCTTAGACTCCATTCCTTGCTTCACTTCGATAGAAGAACTTCCTTCAAAATAGGGAGTACGCGAAGCATCTTGCAAAACACCGCTTTTAGCCACAATCTTATAGTTTCCTACCGGAACGACCAACGGCAAAGCTTCTTTCAACTTTGCATAGCTGGCAAATGAACGGACCACGGCTTCAGTGGCATTATCAACAATCTCCACCTTATAGGTATTCACATCCAGTTCATCAGTAAGTGATGTACTTTCAGCCTTTGTAGTAGGCGTAGCCTGAGTCTTGTTCACCAGATCCAATGTCAGAAGCCCCTCGTCATTCTTCAAATTATATTTGCCTTCCAATTCATTCTTCATCTCACAGGAACTCAAACAAAGTGCTATCAATGCCAGCACCGCATATATGTTTTTTATCGCATTCATATATACCAATCTTTTTATATTTACTTACTTGCATTACCCGGCCAATACTCTTCCGGAATCTCGATATTCACATCCTTATCTTCTGTACCGGTATCCACTGTTACGTCCAACGACGCCGTACCCGTGGAAATAGTAATCACTTCCGGATCGACTGTAATAGTAAGATGTGTTTTGGGAGCCACTTTTTTCTCAGCAACCAAGGCTTCCATTACTACCGGATTGCCTTCTTTATCTCTGAAGCCTCCTACCGTAATCGATACCTTCTCGCCATCGGCATTTGCTTTCAGATAAGCATCCTTACCGGAATCTTTTTTCATATTCACTTCAAAAGGAGCAGTCAGGTGTGAAGTAGAGAGCGATACGGTACAATCCGAATAATATTTCAGAAAATCTTCGGTATAGACAACCGATACTTTGACATTAGCCGGTTTGCAGTACAAAATAACATTCTTTTGTTCGCCTTCACTGACCGTGAACTCCTGACTACCTTCCACATATAGCTTGTCGAAGCCTGCGTTCACATTCTCACCATAGAAAGCTTTTACGGTATACCCCTTACCGGCAGTCAGATCAATGGACAAGGGCATGTCTTTGTACAAACCATTGTATAAAGAGGCACCGTCGGCATCCTTGACCGTCACTTGATAATTATCGGCTTTTTTATATTCCGCTTCGTTGACGGAACGGGTTTTCGTGGAAAAAGAAGGATTGGCAGAGAGCCCGAGGCTCAATGTTCCTACACCGTATGAAACAGCATCACTGCCGGAATCACACGAGGCAACACATGAAATTAGCATCGCCATACTAACCATAAAAGAGAGTCTTTTCATAATGATAACTACTAATTATTACTCATAAGTTGTAAAAACCGAACGCAAAGTTATAGTTTTCCTTTATTATAATAAATGCACAACATGCGATTCCTTACAAAATCTGAAAAAAGAGCCACAAAAAGTTGTTTAATCATAAAAACAGACCACAAAAAGGAGGTAAAACAAGAAAGTCCTGCATTTCTTATGAAAAACAGGACTTTTTTTATACAACGTTATTCAATTATTTATCGGGCATAAGGACTACTCCAAGTTTCTTTTTGCCATCCATTTTCACAACAATCGGCCTTTCAAAGCGTACATGACGGAGATATTCGGTTTCAAATACGGCAGGTTGCGTATTCAGGAATTCCTGATTGTATACTCCATCATTCATAAACGCGTTAATCGTGAAATATCCCACACCAAAAGAAGTCAGGTTCTGGAAGAAATGCGTTCCCTGACTGGGATCTACCCGATAGTTAGTAAGTCCGGCCTCCACAATGACACGCGCGGCAGAAATATGTGGCCACTTCACCGGAATACCCAACCAAGTATCACTGCTTCCCCATCGTCCGGGGCCGACAAGCACATAGTTCTTGCCTTCATTCAGAAATTGCTGGTTGATTTTCTCTATTTCCCAAGCTATATTCTGATTGTTCGATGCACTGTAATGATCGGTTTTGACATACACAATATCGTGTATCTCGTTCATAATGCCATGCCCCAAAGAGTTGTTGGAACGAAGCAACACGTCTTCGTCAGGAATAGTCGTAAGATCCTCGTCCAACATATCTTTACTGTCCACAATAGGACGCACCTGAAGCAGATAGAATGTACCGGTCTTATCACGGTCGTGATTGAGCGTCACGGCAAATTCGATCTCTACCGGACGGCGCATCTCCTGCTGACCATAACGAAGCACCCAGCGCAGGATGCGTGCCAACGGAAATACATCGTGCTGCAGGATGTTGGCAAACGTGATCACTTTGCGCCCTCCGGGATACAAACCGTCCCGAATCACCTGATCGTAAGGATCGTAAGTAGAGGCAATATAACGCAACGAACCGTCTTTTTCAGCTTCCTTCACATGTAACTTCAAAAGATTGAAGCCATCGTCAATCGAGAAGTTATCACCGGCATTCTTCAGGTCGAGGGCATAAAAACGGGTCTGCGTCTCTTTCAAGGCAATATCCAATTCACTGGTCTGTAGCACTTTCGAAGGATGGGCAGGCGAGAAACGCAAAGTCATGCCTCCATCTACGATATACTTGCCCAAACCGAGAGCCAGATTTACCGTACCTTCTTCAGCCTTTTCGTCACCAATGGGATAATAATTGAGAGAGCGGGCTACACCGGACATGGAAGGATAATAACGGTCACCATACTGATTGCCGACTACCTGTTGCAGGATAACGGCCATCTTTTCCTGATCGATCACATTCGAAGTGGCTTGCATATATGCCTTACTGTCACGAAAATAGACTGATGCATATACTCCCTTAATAGCATCGGACAACATACGAAGCATCTCATATTTATCGTCCAGATAAGGAATCATATAAGTGTTATAGATGCCTGCAAAAGGCTGATAATGGGAATCTTCAAGCAGAGAAGAAGAACGGATGGCAATAGGGGACTTCACTACATCGAAGAAAGTAAAAAAGTCCTCAACCAAGCGGTCGGGTAACTTTGCTTTCAGGAAATATCTCAGAATCGTATCGTCATCAGCATCGGAAAGGGCAACCTGATACAGATTATTCGTATCCATAAACTCGTCGAATACATCGGTACAGAGCACTACTGTTTTCGGGATAGCTACACGGGCATTCTCAAATTCTTCAAATTCCGGATGGCGCTTCACCATATTGTCAATAAACGCCAGTCCGCGCCCTTTTCCTCCCAACGAACCGTCTCCGATACGGGCAAAGTTTGAATAACGGTCGAAACGGTCGCGCTTGAATACGGCTACCACTCCCTGGTTTTTCATCTTTCGATATTTCACGATGGCCTCAAAGATGATTTTGCGGTGTGCATCGACATCCTGCAGACTATGCCAGGTGATGGGACGAAGAAATTCGGCTACCGGAAACATGGCGCGTGAATACAACCAACGTGAGACATGGTTACGGCTGATATGATAAAGGAAAGATTCGGCAGGAACGGCAAAAAGGATATTTTGCAACTCTTTCAGATTCCGTACGCGGGCTATCTCGACTCCCGTTTCGGGATTACGGAACACAAAGTCACCAAAACCGAAATTATCGGAAACAATCCGGCGAAGATCGACATCCATCTTCTTGGAATTCTTATCGATAAACGTAGCCCCGTATTTTGCCGCATAGGCCGCATTCTCCGTCTCGGACGACTGGATGATTAAAGGAACAAACGGGTCTTTCTTTCTTACCTCGGCACACAACTTGATACCTGCCATACCGTCCTTCTCTCCCTTATCCACACGAGGAAAACGGACATCGGTAATAACTCCCAATATATTGTTAGTATACTTATTATATATATCCATCGCTTCCTCGTAAGTACGAGCCAATACAATCTTGGGACGACCACGCATACGGAGTGTACGTTGATGGGCATTCAAGGCCTCGGTAGAAAACTCCTGACTCTGCTTCAATACAAATTTATAAAGATTGGGAAGTACGGAAGAATAGAAGCGGATACTGTCTTCCACCAACAGAATCAACTGCACGCCCACCTCTTTTACGTCATGCTCCAGATTCATCTTGTCTTCGATCAGCTTAATGATAGACACCAGCAAATCGGTATTTCCCAACCAACAGAACACATAGTCGAATGCACTCAGATCTTCGTTTGCAATCCGTTTGGTAATACCATGACTGAACGGTGTCAGGATGACAATCGGTATCTGTTCGTACTTCTCCTTAATATGACGCCCGATATCAAAACTATCGTTATCTCCCGTACCCGGCATGCAAATCACCAGATCGAACGATACACTTTCAAGCTGCCTCAACGCCTCTTCTTCGGTGGAAACTTGTGAAAAACGGGGGGGATAACGGAGAGAAAGTGAGGTATATTCATTGAAAATCTTTTCATCGATACGCCCGTCATCCTCCAGCATAAAAGCATCATAAGGATTAGCTATCAGTAAGACGTTAAAAATTCGCCTTGTCATCAGGTTAGCAAACTGGGTATCTTTAAAGTAGAGCTGGTTTAATTTAAATTTGCTGAGCATGGGCTTCCCGTAGTTTTAAAATTCAACAGACAAAAGTCGCTGTTTTTATTGGGAAAAACAAGAAAAAACAATTCACTTTATTGCTGACTATCCATATATGCACAGATTGCTTTCTCGTTTTCGGCTTAAAATCTCTCCTACTCTCATACGTATCGACCACAAGGCCGGACATGGTTCCAACAAAGCCACAACAAAGTTAGTAAAGGAGCAAGCAGACATCTATGCATTTATCATGTATAACCTGGGGATGAAAATGAAATACTGACATAAATATCCGAATAGGTATTTTTGTCATTTTATCATTATTTAATCAAAATAATACGCCATTCCGAATGACATCAGAAAACTTTTCTTATATTTGCATATGAAACAAGTTACATTTTATCAGAATCAACCTTTTTAAAACATACTATTATGAACATCGAAAAAATCATGTCCTCTCTTGAGGCAAAACATCCCGGTGAATCTGAATATCTTCAGGCCGTAAAAGAAGTATTACTCTCTATCGAAGATATCTACAACCAACACCCAGAATTTGAAAAGGCCAAAATCATCGAAAGACTGGTAGAGCCCGACCGTATTTTCACATTCCGTGTAACATGGGTGGATGATAAAGGTGAAGTTCAGACCAACCTGGGATATCGTGTTCAGTTCAACAACGCTATCGGCCCATACAAAGGCGGTATCCGTTTCCACGCTTCTGTCAACCTCTCGATCCTGAAATTCCTGGGATTCGAACAGACTTTCAAAAATGCACTGACAACTTTACCTATGGGCGGTGGCAAAGGAGGTTCCGACTTCTCTCCACGAGGAAAAAGTGATGCGGAAATCATGCGTTTCTGTCAGGCATTCATGCTTGAATTGTGGCGTCATCTAGGGCCGGATATGGATGTGCCTGCCGGTGATATCGGTGTAGGAGGACGTGAAGTCGGCTATATGTTCGGTATGTACAAGAAACTGACCCGTGAGTTTACAGGAACTTTCACGGGTAAAGGACTTGAATTTGGCGGTTCACTGATTCGCCCGGAAGCCACTGGATTCGGCGGATTGTATTTCGTCAACCAAATGTTGCAGACCAAGGGTATCGACATAAAAGGTAAAACTGTGGCTATCTCCGGATTCGGAAACGTTGCCTGGGGAGCTGCTACCAAAGCTACCGAACTGGGAGCCAAAGTAGTTACCATCTCCGGACCGGACGGATATATCTATGATCCGAATGGAATCAGTGGAGAGAAGATCGATTATATGCTTGAGTTGCGTGCTTCGGGCAACGATATTGTGGCTCCGTATGCAGATGAATTTCCGGGTTCTACATTCGTAGCTGGTAAACGCCCATGGGAAGTAAAAGCAGACATAGCGCTTCCTTGCGCCACTCAAAACGAATTGAATGGCGAAGATGCCAAGAACCTGATCGACAACAACGTTCTTTGTGTCGGAGAGATCTCCAATATGGGTTGTACACCCGAAGCTATCGATCTCTTTATCGAACACAAAACAATGTACGCTCCCGGCAAAGCTGTCAATGCAGGCGGTGTGGCAACATCCGGACTCGAAATGTCACAAAATGCAATGCACTTGAGTTGGAGTGCAGCCGAGGTAGACGAGAAACTGCATTCTATCATGCACGGCATTCATGCACAATGTGTGAAGTATGGTACAGAGCCCGACGGATATATCAATTATGTAAAAGGTGCCAATATTGCAGGTTTTATGAAAGTAGCCCATGCAATGATGGGACAAGGAATCATCTGATTATTACTTGTCCACTAACATAAAAACTTTGTTTAGTTGTATTTGTATTTATGGTTTGCGTTATCCATCTCCTGAGACAGGACATGGGTAACGCTACTTTTTTATAAAAAGGTTTCATTTTCAACTAAAATCGCCTAACTTTGCATCTCGAAACCAAATAATAATACAAAATGTTACAACCCGAATTAAAGATGCGCCGCGATAAAATTCGTGTGCTTATGGCTCAGCAAAATATTGAAGCCGCACTTATCACTTGTAATGTAAATTTGCTCTATACTTACGGCCGTATCGTCAGCGGATACCTCTACTTACCTCTCCACTCACCGGCTTTATTATTCATCAAACGCCCCAACAATATCACCGGCGAACATGTATTTCCCATCCGTAAACCGGAACAGATTCCAGACTTGATCAAAGAAAACAATCTGCCGATGCCACAAAAGTTGATGTTGGAAGGCGACGAACTTTCGTTTACAGAATACAATCGCCTTGCTGCTATTTTCCCTGAATCGGAAATTGTAAACGGTACTCCTCTGATCCGTGAAGCGCGCAGCGTTAAGACTCCTGTAGAGATAGAATTATTCCGTCGTTCGGGTGTAGCTCATGCCAAAGCCTACGACCAGATTCCTTCGGTATATCGCCCGGGAATGACTGATCTGGAATTCTCCATTGAAATAGAGAGGCTGATGCGTCTGCAAGGTAACTTAGGTATCTTCCGCGTATTCGGTCAAAGTATGGAGATTTTTATGGGTAGCGTACTGACGGGTGACAATGCAGCTTATCCTTCACCTTACGATTTCGCTTTGGGGGGCGAAGGGTTGGATCCGGCTTTGCCAGGCGGACTGAATAAGACTCCTTTAAAAGAAGGACAAAGTGTTATGGTAGATTTAGGCGGAAATTTCAATGGATATATGGGAGATATGAGTCGTGTATTCTCTGTCGGAAAGCTAAGTGACGAGGCTTATACAGCTCATCAGGTCTGTCTTGACATTCAGGAAGCCGTTTCATCGATGGCTCAACCCGGCGTTGTATGCGAAGACTTATATAATGCAGCGATCAACATAGTAACCAAAGCCGGTTTTTCCGACAAATTTATGGGTATCAGTCAACAAGCCAAATTCATTGGCCACGGTATCGGCCTGGAAATCAACGAGGCCCCTGTACTTGCTCCCCGTATGAAACAAGAATTGGAACCGGGAATGGTTTTCGCTCTCGAACCGAAAATCGTCATTCCGGGTGTAGGTCCCGTAGGTATCGAAAACTCTTGGGCAGTAACTCCCGAAGGTGTTGAGAAACTGACTATCTGCAACGAAGAGATTATTGAGTTGCAATAAGACAGCTCTCTCTACGGATACTGATAACCGAGGGATGGTTCACACTATTGATGAACCTGAAGTGTAAATTAAAACCGCAACAATAAAAAGAATCGGGAGAGCACTTGTTTGAAAGTGCTCTCCCGATTCTTTTTTATACCACTACCGGCTGTTATGCTACTAAGGCGTCACAACCGGAGTTTCCAGTTTTATATCTTCCCAGCCTATCCACGTAGGAGAAGCCATACATTGAGGTTCCTGAATCTTATCGATCAATGCGGTTGCACGTTTCACGGCAGCACTGGTTCTGTCAAACAGTTCTTTCATGGAGATATTCCCTTTTGCGTCCCGAATGGTCTTAATCAGGAAGTAAGTATAATATCCCTGTTTCTTTTCATGATAAACGCTTGAAGTCTGGTCACCGCTACTGGACGAGAAGCTCAATGTGTTTCCTTGTGGTAAACCCACCTTTGGTACCACACGCACCCCTTTCTGTGCCAATAACGGAGCAGCACTCTTATAACCACCGCTAAAGCAAGCATCGAGGAATACATAAGCCCCTTTCACCGGATATGTAGCCAGTTTTTTATACAAGTCACTCAACGAGATACCCAAACGAATATTCTTACCGGTAATATCTACCGGCAACAAATAAGGTTCTTTGGTAGCCTCGTCGTTATTTCCATGTCCTGAATAGTAGAATATCAATTCCGCCTGCGGATCCGTACTTGCCATATTCACCAGCCAGTCGAGTTGCTCGTGCATCATACCGGCTGTGGCATTCGGCACTACCTTGATTTGTCCGTCGGGCACCCCAAAAGTACGCACGCAATACTCACGGAACAACACAGCGTCATTGACCGCATAAGGTACGTTTATTTCCGCATTAGCCCCTGTCATGCTATAATCCTCGTTACCGATAATCAATGCATACCGATGGCGATTGACAGCTCCCACAGGCACATCCTCCATCAGTTCACTCTTAAAGCCGAGTGAGAAGTCTTTCACATTCACTTTACGTGCAGCTACATTTCCACTCAGGTTCATCGAAGCGGAAGCACTCAGGTACTCTCCGACTTTCACCTTATAAGCTTCATTCAGAGAAGCCGAACGAGTAGATTCCGTGACAGCCAGCATAACTGCAATCGAATCTCCATCAAAACGTTTATTCACCAAAAAACCATAGTCGAGTATAGCTACATCTCCCGGGGCAATGCTATCGACAATAATTTCCGGCGTATCAGTCGTATATACATTCTTCGGCAAAGTAAAGTTCACTTTCACCTTGCGTGCAGTCTGCGTACCGAAATTCTGTAAGGCAACAGTCAGCTTACCGTTCTTACCCAAAGTGATGGAAGAACCCTCGGAAGCGAAGAATTGGTGATCGGCAACACGCAGACGAGGCATTGCATATTCCTGAGTGTTCACAATCAGCTCGGAAGGATCCGCATCAAATCCATTCGCCTCGAACGCATAAATATTAATCTTGGCCAGACTTGTCGGCAACTCCTTCTTGGCTATATAACGGAAAGTGTATTCCTTAGACTTCCCGGCAGCAATATTACCACCGTCCAGTTCACGAGGGCCGTCAAAATACTGATCATAGCCCTGCTGTTCAGCCAGGCGAAGCCGTACATTGTAGGCATCTCCCTTACCCTGATTCTCTATGGTGAACCGTATAGCAAAACTTTCGCCGGCATCGATTACCTTATTGTTATTAGCATCCGTAAACTGGTCTACTTTGATAACCAGCATAGCCGGTTCAATAGGCACGGGAACCGCTTGTTGCTCTTGAGCCACATTCTCCGTTTTTTTCAATGCCTCTTTATAGGCCGCAAGACGAGACGGAAAGGCGGTATAAGAAGCCCCATCCTGAACGATTTTGTTCAGCACCTCATATTCCGGTTTCATATCCATATACTGATACACTCCAGCCAGTCCCTGCATATACATTTTGGAAGAAGGATCTTTCTGCAAAATTTTCAGGAAGAGGTCTTTGGCATCCATCAGATAACCCGATGCACGTTGACGTACCAAAGCATATTCCGTATCGTTGGCAATAGTGGCACCATTGTTCACAATCTCCGTAGCACAGTTAAAGTTGGCACGTGCCACTCCCGTCATCAATTCAAAACTCTCAGGATGCAGTGCATAAAGACGTTTATAAATATCCAATGCCTCCACATTCTTTCCCTGACGCTCCAGGATGCGTGCCTTGATAGGCAACACTTTATCATTATTCGGGTCGACAGCCAGAATACGGTCTATTGCTCCAATCAGCTTCTCCATATTATTGGTAGCAATATGCACATTCACCAGATTGTATAGGAAATCAAGCGAAACGGGATACTTGGCAATAGCCTGTTCCAGCACACGTTCTTGGTCCGCATACTTCTTCTGCTTCTGATAAATCATATTCATATAAACATAGCAGTCTTTCTGCTGGGCCTCCGTACCGGTATTGAGATATTCCTGAAAATATCTCAAAGCTTTTTCGTTCTTCTCCAGATTGAAGGCCGCTACAGCTGCGTAATACACCACCGAAGCATATCGGTTATCTTTCGGCAACAATTCACTACGGAACAGTTTCAGCTGCGGCATATCGATATAAGCAGCAGCAAAATCCAATGCTTTGGACGGTTGTTTCTGTTCCGAATAGTACACTGCCCCGTTCAGCAGATAAGGATACAACGCTCTCAGTCGATTCTTGGCGCCTCCAATATACTGACTGTTATCCGGTGCCTCTACAACCTTCATGAAATTTTCGTAACTATCCATCAAATAATCATACATGGCCGTTACGTTCGTTCCCTTATCCCGCTCACTTTCAAAAAGCACATACTGTTGGTTAGCACGTTTTGAAGCGGAGGCAGCTTCTTGTGCCCCCACTTTACCTGTTACAACAACAGTAAGAATGATTGTCAGTAAAAAAAATCTCTTCATTGTTTATTGTTGAAATGCATCCATAATTACAAACTCTACGTTGATCTTGCGGAATTCTCCACCACGCTCTTTGGCTACTTCCACATGATATTCGTATTCGTTCTTTGTATTACCCAATGTTGTCACGTTCTTCTCAATATAAGTCTTTACGCCTGCTGCACGCATCAGGGCCAACTGTTCATTCTGAGTGATTCCTCCGGCCTTGGTGACTGTGATATTATCGAGGTTGCCATCCTTATAATAAGGTTCGTCCACAAATTCTCCATAACGTCCGTCATAAGCCAGACGTCCGCGAATCGGGGCTGCGTCTGCCGATCCCGTAATAATCACCTTCACCTGCTTACCTTCAGAAAGATATTTGGCAAAGTCACCTTCAAACGCATTCTTGATAATCTTCATCAATGACATGGCTGCATTCGAACGTTCGATATTATAACCTCCCGACGGGAAGTCTTCCTTAGCCGAAAACTCTTTATTGATCACTTCATATTGGTAACCCACCTTGTAGTTCAGAATCTTTTTACCATTCGCATCCACTCCCGGGATTACCTCTGTCTTCACATTGATCTGCGTATTATCAGTGATCAGTTTATCTTGTTTTTTCTCCTCGATGACCTGTTCTTTGATCTCGGCCAATTGTGCTTCCTCACGGGTAGCCTGCTGCATAATTTCCAGAGGAACAAAGTTTTCATCTGCTTCCAGAGCAGTCAGTTTTGTACGTCCGATATTATCATAAATATAAACCTTGTTCGTCGTTTCGTTGGTAACTTCAACATAGGCCAACTCAAATTCATCTTTATCATTCAGCACATATACGGCATTCGAGAATTTCATCTTACCATCTTTAAAGTCGCCCGCTTCATTGGAGGGAACTTCCAGTCCGATAGACGGCAGTCCCTTAAAACCGATATTCAACATATTATTCGAAGCATCATAACCATCTATAAAAGGATTATCCATAGAAATACGGTCACCCGCCAATGCCGTAGCAACTTCCTGAGCAAACAGCTGTTGCTGTTTGATACGGGTTTCATCGTTTACACGAATCGCATAGTCTTCCATCGATTCCCCCTGCATCATCTTCACCCATTCGTTCATCTTGGCATCCACTTCCCGACCCATAATCTTACCATAGAACGGGTTCAGTCCGTTTGCATCCCAGAAGACCATTTGTTTCGTACGATTGGTCAGCAGAAATACCTCGCTGTTCTGGTTGTTCTTAAAGAAACGCCCACCGGTAACACCGCCTGTAGGATCAACGATATCTTGTTCCACAACACCATTCTTCAGGTTGATGATCTCTATATTCTTTCCATCTTTCACCACACTGATATATTTTCCTTCCGGATGGAATGACGGAGAACTGAGTGTTCCTCCCAACTTATCAAATATATCTACCTTATCCCAGTTTTTCGTATCGATAATGGTCAAGTGATTGTCATCTGTAGTTACAGCCAGCAATGCAGCATCCGGAGAGAAAGTCACCTCTTTAACGACTGCCGGCATAGGAATCGCTTTTCTCAACTCCTTTGTCTGGAAATTCCAGATATTAATATTCTGTCCTGCCGCGGCGGCGATAAAATAATTGTTCGAACTCATGGCCAGGGCAGTGGCCGGAGCCTCCCCCTGAATATAAGCTAACGGCATATATTCTTTCGTATCATAAATCACAATTTCTCCCAACGAGTTACCCACAATAAAACTACGGGCGTCAGCAGAATAGCACATCGACACCGGCATCGGTTTAGCCTTCAATTTCTTACGTTTCTCCTTCAGTTCGAAAAGCTTCTTATTCCTGTCGCGAAAAGAGTAAATACTTATCGGATTCTTCGCCCTCAACAGAGCGATGGAGCTTCCCGTCGGGTTAAACACGATACGCTCAATTTTTCGTACATCATTAATAGCGATATCACGCATGGTATACAGGGCTCCGTCAGACAAATAAGCAGTACAAAAAGTCGTGTTATCAAATGCATTAATCTTTTTCTGAGAGTCGAATCCCCTTTTTTCTACAACCTGTGCCATTGTTTGTCCGCAGAACATCGCGGCTACAAAACAAAAAGCAATACCTCTGTAAGTGTAAAATCCACATTTCATCCTATTCATACCTTAAAATGATTTAGTTTATGTTTAATAGTGTTTTGCAAAATAAGCACTTATTCCGCAATCTATCACTAACAGAAACTCCTTTTTTTTTATTTTCTCGAAAGTTTGGTTGTTTATACACAGAAATGAAAAAAGAATAGACAGAAAGAGTAGATAAAAAAAGCACTTATGTAACGGAAAACCGTTACATAAGTACTCTATGGCATATATAATCCTTTCCGGCATGAATCCCCGGAGATCACTAAAAACAAAAACTTATTGCATCTAAACCTCTTTGTTTTGTACGGGTTTCAATCCCATTTTTGCGGCTTTTTGAAGCATAAATGCATAGGCGGCTTCGTATTCATTGGGAATCACTCCGTCCAAAATAGCGTCCTTTATAGCACTTTTTAACGAGCCCACTTGCCTGCAAGGTCCCAGATTGAACACCTCCATAATCTCTTCTCCACTCACAGGTGGCTGGAAGTTACGGACACGGTCTTTTTCCTCCAGATCTTTCAATTTCTGCCTCACCAATTGAAAATTATTCAGGAAGCGCTGTTTACGTTCCATATTTTTCGAGGTTATATCCGCTTCACAAAGCGTCATCAGATCGTCTATATCATCTCCGGCTTCAAAAAGCAGACGCCGTACAGCCGAATCCGTCACCACATCATCCGCTATCACAATGGGACGCATGTGCAGGCTCACCATCTTCTGTACATACTTCATCTTCTCGTTCATCGGCAGCTTCATCTTCCGGAAGATATTCGGAATCATCTTTTCACCGATGAAATTATGATTATGGAAGGTCCATCCCGCTTTCGGCTCCCAACGTTTAGTCACCGGTTTAGCAATGTCATGCAACAGAGCACTCCAACGGAGCCAAAGGTTATCCGTCACTCTGCTGATATTGTCGAGCACTTCCAGCGTATGATAGAAATTATCCTTATGGGCACGCCCGTTCCGGGTCTCTACTCCCTGTAAAGCCACTAATTCAGGAAAAATCAATTCCAACAACCCGCTCCTGTCCAGATCGATAAAACCCTTCGAAGGTATAGGTGAAAGCATGATCTTATTCAATTCGTCGGCAATGCGTTCATGTGAAATGATCTCAATCCGTTCTCTGTTACGGCAAAGAGATTCAAATGTATCATCATCGATGTAAAAATTCAGCTGGGTAGCAAAACGGATACAGCGCATCATGCGCAAGGGGTCGTCACTGAACGTTATGTCCGGATCGAGAGGAGTACGAATGATCTTCTCCTTCAAATCATTCATGCCGCCGAACGGATCGACCAGTTCTCCAAACCGCCCTTTGTTCAGGCAGACAGCCAGTGCATTGATCGTAAAGTCCCGGCGATTCTGATCGTCTTCCAACGTTCCGTCCTCCACAATCGGTTTACGGGAATCCCGTTGATACGACTCCTTCCGGGCACCTACAAACTCCACCTCCGTACCGTGACACTTCACCTGGGCCGTACCGAAATTCTTAAAAACAGAGACATGCGCACCGCGTCCCAAACGTTTTCCCAACGCTTCGGCCATCGCAATGCCACTCCCCACCACTACTACATCTATATCTTTAGAAGGACGTTGCAGAAAAATGTCACGGACATAACCGCCTACCACATAACACTCCAATCCCAACGCATCAGCCGTCTCTGAGATCTGACCGAAAATGGGCTCACTGAAATGCTGCTTCAATTCCTCCTGAGTCAACTCTATCATCTTTTATTTATCTTTTTTACAGTTATTGAAAAAGGCCTGCCTAAGCCCTCTGACGCTTTTGGCATACCCTCTTTATAGCTAATCAGTCTGCAAAGGTACAACTTTTCGCTCTTCACTTTCCACTCTTCACTCTAAATTTGTATTTTTGCCCTCTATAACAAAGAACAACAAAATGAAGAAACTGATTGTCCTGACATGTACATTGTCACTACTGACAGCTTGTGGTGACAGCATCGAAAAGAAAGCGGGTGAAAAGCTTGCCGCTGCCCGTGCAGCCTTTGAGCATAACGACTACAACGAAGCCAAGTTGCAGATCGACAGTATTAAAATTCTCTATCCTAAAGCTTTCGACACCCGTAAAGAGGGCATCAAGTTGATGCAACAAGTCGAACTGAAAGAGCAACAGGAAAGCCTGGTTTATCTCGACAGCATGCTTCAGGTCAAACAGAAAGAATTCGAAGCGATCAAGAACAAATATACTTTCGAGAAAAACGAAGAATACCAAAAAATCGGTAACTACTTCTGGCCTACCCAGACCGTAGAGAAGAACCTGCATCGCTCTTTCCTCCGTTTTCAGGTGAACGAACAGGGAGTAATGACACTGACGTCTATCTACTGCGGACCAAGCAACATCCACCACGTAGCCGTCAAAGTGATAGCACCGGACGGAAGTTTTGCCGAAACCCCAGCCTCCAACGACAGCTACGAGACTACCGATCTGGGAGAAAAAATCGAAAAAGCCGACTACAAAATGGGAGAAGACGGCAACGTCCTCAGTTTCCTCTACATGAACCGCGATAAGAAAAATATCCGTGTCGAGTATCTCGGCGAACGGAAATTCTCCACTACCATGACTCCTTCCGACCGTGAAGCACTCGTCGGTACTTACGAGTTGGCCAAATTACTTTCATCCATACGTCAGATTCAGCAAGAGAAAGAAGAAGCCAACCTGAAAATCGAATTTGTGAAAAGAAAAATGGAACAGAAAGCCCAAGAAGAGGCTGCGGAAAAATAAAGATAATAAAGCACCCCAACTGTCTGTTTCACCACGGATTAACGGATCACACAAAATACAGCTCACAAGCTATCGTATTTATTTGTCCCATCCGTCAATCTGTGGTGAACTCTTTCCGTCCTATCTATTTTTATCCCCTCCGAAAAGGCCGTCCCGATTATTCCCCACTATCCTGTCGCTATCAATGATCGACCACCTCTCCATGCTCTCACTCTTCATCTCATGAATTTCCCCAATAATACGGAGTTCAAATTAAAATAAAGATAGCAATTTTTAGGTATTTTCAGAAACAAGTTCATTATGTGTAGCGATTACACAGACTATTCATAGTATCTATCTTTGTCCCCCGAAACATTTGAGTACATATGATAGAACGCTAATATGAAAGCAGTAATCATTTCTTTTTTTATCACCCTTTCCACCCTTACTAGTCATGCTCAGCAAAGAGATATTGTATTGACAGGAACAGTTACGGATCATCAAAACGAACCGCTTCCCGGCGCCACCATCCGCATTAAGGGTACCCAATTCGGTACAGTAACAGATACCGACGGGCACTATCTGTTACGTGGCAAATGGAAAGAAAACGATCTAATTCTTTTCTCTTTCATAGGAATGAAAGAGATATGTGTGAAATATACCGGTCAGAAGGTACAAGATGCAGCTATGCAAGAAGATCCCAAAGCACTGGACGAAGTAATCATCGTTGCCCGGCAGAATATCAATGAATTGGATATTCGTGCCAAATCCGGTGTTGTACAACGGGTCGACGTAGAACGTCTCAACAGTAAACCCATGATCGATATGTCCCTCGCTCTACAAGGAACCGTTCCCGGGCTGATCATTACCAACACCGGCGACCTAGGCTCCAAACCGGAAATTCGTATTCGAGGCAATTCATCTTTCCGTAAAGGAGATATGGCTAACGAACCCCTCTACGTCATGGATGGCAAAGTAATATCATCTGATGCCTTCATGACTCTTAATCCCGCCGATATTCAGGAAATAAAGGTTCTGAAAGATGCCGTGGCTTGTGCCTTATACGGAATAAAAGCAGCCAATGGTGTAATAGAAATCACCTCCCAGCGTGGCAATCCCGACGGAAGACTAACCACCAGTTACAGTTTCAATATAGGTATCACCACCCGTGGACGCAGAGGAGTCAAGATGATGGATAGCGAAGAAAAGTTAGAATTAGAAAGACGTTTACAGAATATATCGACTCCGGGATATCGATACAGTGAAGATTACTATCGGAAATATTATGCTACCGCCCCCAACCTCGACGAGCTGATCGCAGAAGGACAACAAGTACTCGACTCATTAAAAAATATCCATACCGACTGGTTTGATGAACTGATACATCGTAGCATCTACCAGCGTCATAACCTTAGCATAAAAGGAGGAACAGATAAGACATCTTATTATATATCCACCAATTATGCCAAGCAGGGAGGACGAGTACCGGGTAATGACACTCAACGTTTCACCGCCCGTATGAGCCTCGATCAGAAACTGGGAAACTGGGGATATTTTTCCTTAAGCACCGATGTAGGTTATTCGGCAACCGATACTCCCAACGGCAGCACCCATTCCCCTACAGATCTGATTTATCAACTTAATCCTTATGAAACCAAAACCGGTAAATTAATCTCCTACTCCGAAAAATCATCCGAATATACATTAAATGATTTGATGAGCCAATACCATAGTAAATCTACCGATAAGCGTGGCGGAGTAAGCGGAAGTTTCAACTTAAGGCCACTCGAAGGTTTGGAGATAGATGCAGTAACCGGCATCGATTTCCTTCTGAACGAAGCCCTTACGCTTGTTCCTTCCACGTCTATAGCAGAGCGGGAAATGGGAATAGCGATAGCCGAACGTGGAAAATTAACAAAAGAAAAAAATACAACGACCAATATTTCCTCCAATATACGTATCACTTACAACAAGACATTCGCCGGAAGACACGACCTGACAATCGGTGGAAACATGGACTACTATCTGACCCAGACAGACAACATGTCTGCCACCGGATACGGAGTAGGGACACAAATGTCACTAAACGCAATCAACCACTCCATCACCGGAGCCCGGAAGCCGACAGCCAGTTCGCTTCTGGACAAAACGGCTCAGTTAGGATTCGGGATAGTCATGGGCTACAGTTTTGATTCCACCTATGACCTTTTTGCTACTTACAAAGCCGATGCTTCTTCTGTTCTCCCTCCGGACAAGCGCTGGAATGCAGCATGGGCAGTAGGCTTGGGGTGGACCCTCAGCCGATACCCTTTCCTGAAAAACAATAAGGTCATCACTCTCCTGAACCTGAAAGGTTCCCATGGACGTATGGCAAACCTATCCGGAGTATCTGCCTCCGCCACAATCGGCACCTTCAGTTACTCCACCAATTATTACGGAAATGCCCGTCTGCTACAGTTACTCGGATTTTATAATACCGATCTGAAACCGGAACAGACTTCCACAACAGACTTCAGTCTATCCATCGAATTCTTCAAACGGCTGACATTAGGTCTCAATCTATACCGCCGCGAAACGAGTGATGCACTGCTGGACGTCCCCATCCCCCTTTCCAACGGTTTCAATACCATGAAACGTAACATCGGTGTATTACGCAATGAAGGCTACGAGCTGACCGCCGCACTAAAAGTGCTCGATACACCGGACTGGCGTGTATCTTTACGCGGTTCACTGGCCTACAACCGTAATAAGGTAATCAGCCTGTACTATACCGACCGTTTATACACCAGCGAAACCGCCCTGACTCCCGACTATGAAGTCGGAAAAGCTTATAACATGCTTTATGGGCTGAAGTCATTAGGCATAAACCCTATCACCGGTCTTCCGGTATTTCAAGGAGCCGATGGAAGTGAAATTCCCCCGACACAAAATCCGGCCAGAGAAAACTTCATCGTTTTAGGACATAGCACTCCTCCCTATAGCGGTACATTCAACCTGAATTTCTCCTATCGGAATTTCGATTTGGATATGGACTTTTACTATGTGTTCGGCGGCATTAAACCCTACAATTATTCTTATGTCCGTTCAGCCGACAGTGCCAATAAGAATGCCATTCAAAAGCAATTAGAAAACATGTGGTTCCACCGAGGAGATGAAGGAAAAATATACCATTCTCCATTTTACATATCTCCTGCCAATGCTTCACTCCAACAGCCCAATACAGAAACCGTCGGGAAAAGCGATTATCTGAAATTGGCCATGCTGTCGCTACGCTACCGGGTTCCACACACCTTTCTGGAGAAAAATTGTCATTTCATAAAATATGCCAATATCGCCTTTCAGGCATCCAACCTTTTTATGATTACTCCTTATAAAGAGTCCGATCCCGAAACAGGTTCATTGGCCGGAGCTATGCAGCCCGTATTAACCATCAATCTTAGTTTGACCTTCTAAATACAAGTAATATATGAACCTGAACCCAATAATAAATAATTTCCAACGCCCAATACGAAAAGTACAAATCTGTTGCATATTGATATTCAGTTGTGCAGCCTGTTCGCTCAATATCCCCTACGAGAATCAGTATTCAGATCCGGATGCCATTACCACAGTAACTGCCGCACGCGAACTATTGGCATCAGCCTATGATGCAATTCCCAAACCGGAATTCAGTTTATCCGTATTGAGCGACGACTTCCAGCCTACTTTTTTAATAAACTTGAATGCCGACCTGAATAACCTGTATAAATGGCATCCTAAACCGATGGAGGACTTATCGAACTCTCTGTGGGAAAAATATTACTCAGCCATAGCCATAGCCAATACGGTACTGGAGCGCATCCATTATGTATCCCCTATTTCAGACAGTGACAAGCAAGAGTTGCAATGTATCGTTAGCGAAGCGAAAACCCTAAAAGCGTATTGTTACTTCAATCTGCTCAGACTTTTTGCCCCCACCTATCCGGAAGGTCCCGAAAAAGACGGAATCATCTTAAAAGAGCGGTTCGAACTTGCTTTTCTAAAACGCTCGAGCATCAGTGAATGTGTGAATGCTATCCGCCAATTGCTGACCGAAGCAGTTACCGTAGACAACCGTCCTTCACAGGTCTACTGGTTTTCCCGGCAAAGTGCTTATTATCTATTGGCAGCCTTAGAACTCTATGCCGAAAATTACGATAAAGCCGAAGAATATGCCTTAAAAATCCTGTCTTCAACCAATGCATACAATGTCTTGGCCCCCGTACATTATAAAAAACTATGGGAACAAGAACCATGCGAGGAATGTATTTTTTCTCTGCATACCACCAATTCATATTATACCGATATGAATTACGAAAGGAAGAAAGGAGACTACTTCACGATCAACTCCACACTCACCCAATTATATACTGCCAATGACATCCGTTACGAAGCAACGGTCTATCCCCAAGAAATGCCTGGTGAAAGCATCGGCGAGACCTTACCGGTACTATATCTGGGAAAATACAACAAACAGAACTGGAATTATAAGCCTATACAATATATCAACAAACTTCGTGTATCCGGCATCTGTTTTATTCTTGCCGAAGCCTATTGTCAAGACCAGAAAGGTCACGATGCATTGGCCCTGGAAGTAATAAACAACTACCTGGCCCAACGTGAAGCTCCCTTGCTTGACACATCACTTTCCGGCGCTCCCCTATTGAAAGCTATCCTTCAGGAAAAGTGGAAAGAGTTTGCCGGTGAAGGTGAACGTTACTTTGATTTAAAGCGCTATCGGAAAAGCCTGCTTTCCGATTGGAATCTCTCTGCCACAATGAAAAATAAACCAATCAAACCAGATGACTACCGCTGGCTTTTCCCCATTCCGAAAGGCGAATATCTATATAATGAAAATATATCGCAAAATGCAGGATGGACTAAAGTCGAAAAATAAATAAAATGCTAAACTAAATGAAAACTAGAATGAAAAAACTGTTTATCTACACAGTAGGCATCTGCCTACTGCCTGCTTTCACGTCATGCAAAGACGATAGAGAAGAAAATAAATATACAGGAATCAATAAAATCTACCTGTCTGCCGAAACCCCGGTTATTACCGAGTCCGAAAACATTCCATTAACAGTAAATGTAGATTTAACATTGACCTGTGAACAGGACCTCGTACTCAACTTTGAATTGCCCGATGATAAAAACGGAGTTCTAAAATTAGAGAACAATCCCGTCACGATTAAAGCCGGAAAACGTTCTGCAACATTCGAAGTAGTCTCCAACCAAAAGAATTTATTAACCGAGGATACATACTTTCAGGTCGGAATTTCTCAATTCCCTACCGATAATTTAATGTTAAACGAAACATTGCAGGTACGTGTCAAGCCTAACCCTAAAATTCCGGAATTGTCCCCTCAGCAAAAAGCGTTAATCAAAGGTTATAAGACCAAATACGGCATTGACCTGAATAAATGGCTCGGAGTCCTCTCTTGCCATACCACTGTGCAAAGCCCTGCAGATGGGTATCTCCAACCCTTTGCAGCAGCATTTACGAAAGAATATGATGGCAAGACCGTCATCACTCTCAGTGAGCAGGCCACAGAAGACATGCCGGTATTAAAAATGACAGACAATCCATTCGGACTGACCGAATATTTATACTTTGTACTCCGTTCCGAGACCGTAGCAGATCCGGAATTCTGGACTCAACAGCCGGAACCGCAAAAACTGATGAAACTACTCAACTGGAATAAAGAAAGTAAAGAGACATTTGCCGTATCATTGGATGCAATCAGACTCAAAGACATCACTTCCACTTCAACCCGGCTGGAATATCTGGGTCCGGGAAAAAACTATTATGGAGCTCCTATTACCATCGTTCCATTTACCTACCAATTCAGTGCTTTAGACCGTCAAAACAAGCTCCTGGAAAGTGGAAACGCAGAAATTAAAGAGATCAATGACCAGGGAGCTTCCGCAGATCCGGCTTACTACCTCAACTGCTACGATCTTGTCAATTCCGACTACTATGATACCCCCGAAAACTTTATCAAATCCACCGGAAACATAGACTTTGCCACAGATAAAATGACTTATCAATTTCTCCTGAGCCATGCTAACGCCGGAGGATATACACGCATAACCGTAGTTTATGAAAAGAAATAATAAAAACAGATATTTATACATAGCAGCTATATTCATAGCTGCTATGCTCCCATATACAGCCTGCCCGCAGTCCACTCCAATCCTTCTTCCACCCGGAACGGTAGAGGGACGCCTTCCCAACGGACTGCACTATCTTATCCTGCACAATGCTTCTCCGGCATCCAGAGTAGAGTTCAGGCTGATCATGCGGGTAGGTTCCGTACAAGAAACAGAGCAAGAGAAAGGTTGTGCCCACTTCCTCGAACACATCACTTTCGGCGGTACCCGTCATTTTCCTAAACGCTCTTTAGTAGAGTACCTCGAGTCCTTAGGAATGAAGTACGGACAAGATATCAACGCTTTCACCGGTTTCGACCGTACAATCTATATGTTCGCAGTTCCCACCGATTTTGCCAAAGACGAAGCTCTCGATCGTTCATTACTAATCCTGCACGATTGGTTGGACGGTGTCACTATAGATCCGGAAAAAGTAGAGAATGAAAAAGGAATCATTCTTGAAGAACTACGCGGATTCGACCCGGAAGACGATTTCTATCCGCTCAAAATCGGACAAGGCATATTCAGTCACCGTATGCCTTTGGGCACAACAGACGATATCCGCAAGGTCACCCCGCAGGTGCTCAAAAATTATTATCATAAATGGTATGTGCCCTCTTTGGCAACATTGGTCATTGTAGGCGACATATCTCCCCTGGAGATCGAATCTAAAATCATAGAACGTTTCAAATCCTTGCCCGGACGTCCGGTCAATGACTTCCGGAACTACCCGTTAGAGTACACCCGGGGAATTCATCTGGCCTCCATACGAGACTCTCTGCAACCCCGTACAAAGGTCGAACTAATGATTCCACACCCTTGCACAGTAGAGCGTACCATGGAAGACGCCATAGCAAAGGAGAAAGGGCGCCTGCTCGTCAGTGCCATTTCTTCACGATTCCGTGCACGAAAACTAAAGACCGATGTTACAGACCAATGGTATTTAAGTGACAAGAACCATTTTGTTCTGACAGTGGAAGGAGAAAACAGAAAAGAAATACTTACATCTATTTCTACAACCGTATCTCTGTTGAATGATCTGATACGCAACGGATGGCAAGAGGACGAATTACAAGATATTAAAAACAATTTTTGCCGCCGGATGAAATTGTCCACCGATGCCCCGTCACGTCCTTCCTCCATGTGGTGTGACGATTTTGCCGATTACGTTATATCGGGAGACCGCTATCTGACCGATCCATCCCAACAGCAGCAACTCAAAGAAGCCATGTCCCGTGTCTCCGGCCAATCTTTGCAAACATTGCTCAAGGAGTGGATGTCTTACCGTGAAGAAACTCTATTAGTAGCCTGTTCAACCCATCCGGGACTGGGAGCCCCGTTATCGGAAACCGAAATAGCGTCGGCATGGGCCCAAGGCGAGCAAGTCGAATGCACTCCCTTTCTTTATTTCCGTCCTGAAAAACAAGAAGAGATCGACATTGAGACTCCTCCATGTCTGGCAGCCCGTTTTCCTTTCGATCCTGCATCCGTATTACGACAAACAGAATATCCGCAAAACAGGATTCGTGAAGTAGAACTGAAGAACGGCATACGGTTAGTCCTCAAACCTACCCTCGAAGCAGATTCCACCCTGCTGATCACTTCTTTTGCCCCTTTCGGCACTTCTTCCCTATCCGATGAAGAATATCCTTTATTAGAGGGATTTGCCGGATACATAGATATGGGAGATATCGCAAAAGTAGATGGACAAGTTTTGTCCGATTACCTCTTCCGGAAAGAAATCTCACTTTCCATGGCAGTCGAAAATCACTGGCATGGCTTCATAGGCATGTCTCCCACTGCAAATGCTCCCGAGCTATTCAATCTGATTTATGAAAAGATATTCGATCCCGAATTAAAATATGACGAATTTGAGGAAATACGCCAGGACCTTTTAGAAAATCAAGACAAAGAAACGATATTGGAGAAAATGCTTCAACGAAGTCCTGACCGGTTATTATCTGCCCGCATAAACGAGTTGACCGGAACCGGTTTCGCCCGCTCTTCCCAAAAGCTTTCGTCCGAACAAATCAAAAATCTGAATCTGGATTCCATCGCAGCTTTTTATAAAAAGCTCTATACGAATCCCCAAGGAACCACCTATGTCATTTGCGGCAATTTCAATGCGGACACTCTCATGCAGCAGTTTGTCTCCGTTTTCGGACGTATTCCTGTTTCGTCACATTTGTCCCGATTTTCTTATCCGCATTTCAATTTTCCAGTCAGAAAGCATATAGAAGGCTTTCCCAATGATAATGACACTCAGACACTGTTCGACTATCTTCTCCCCGGCCACTATCAACCGGGATTAAAAAACACACTCACTTTAAAATTGATGCGTGACCTTATTCGCAACCGTTTGATCTCCGTCCTCAGAGAACAAAAATCCCTTGTCTACTCTCCTTACATTTCATTAATGTATGAAGGCATCCCACAAGGAATTTTCTACTTTGACATCAATGCATCCGCCGATAACGATAACATGCCTCAAATAGAACAGTTGCTGAAAGAGATTCTCCACCAATTAAAACAGCAAGAAGTGGATAATGAAGAACTGAATACCCTTAAACGTTCATTTCTGATAGCCAAACGCGAAGCGTTAAACGAAGAATCACCTTCTGCCTGGCGAACCGCCCTGGTCGGTTTACTAAAAAACGGTGAAACCATCAGCGACTTCGATCACTACGAACAATGTCTCGACAGCATCACTCCCGCCATGCTCCGCGAAGCATTCCGTCGCTATCTGGATACCGAGAATTATATCCTTTTATATTTAAGCAAAAACAAACTGAAAAATGATACTTCAAACCATTAAACAGATTTCATGCCTGCTTTGCCTGTGCTGTTTCCTTCAGCAGTCAGCCTTCTCTCAGGATGATAAGGACAAACCGGCCTATACCCTGTTCGACAACACAGGAAAACAAATCAGCTACGGAGAATTAATCAAACGACTCTCCGGCTATGATGTTATCTTCCTCGGGGAACTGCATAACTGCCCCATCACCCATTGGCTGGAATTCGAAATAACCCGTTCCATCTATAACATTCATAAAGATCAACTGATGCTGGGAGCCGAAATGTTCGAAAGTGACAATCAACTGATTTTTGACGAATACATGCAGCAAAAGATCTCTTACGACCGCTTTGAGGCCGAAGCCCGTCTATGGGATAATTACCGGACTGACTATTATCCGGTTGTTTTCTTTGCCAAAGAACATCACATTCCGTTCATTGCAACCAATATCCCGAGACGCTACGCCAACATTGTAAAAAATAAAGGGTTCGAAGCACTCGACTCGTTATCCGAGGAAGCCAAACGATATATAGCTCCTTTACCGATCGATTTCGAATATGATGAAGCCCAAAGCGCAGCAGCTTTCAGTATGATGAACATGATGGGAGGACGCCGGGCCGGCAACAATCGGAAGTTGGCACAGGCACAAGCCATAAAAGATGCTACAATGGGATGGTTCATAGCCCGTAATATCAAAAATAAATTCCTGCATATCAACGGCAGTTATCATTCCAACCGACAGGGAGGCATCATCCCTTATCTGCTCCGTTACCGCCCCAATACGAGTATAGTGACGGTAACCTCGGTACGTCAAGAGTACATCCGGAAACTGGATGACGACCATAAAGGCTTGGCAGACTTTTACATCTGCGTACCCGAAGACATGGTAAACAGTTACTAACTACCGAAGCCTTCGTCCCCCCTGGATAAAATATCTGCCTCTTCTTCGGCATCAATATCGTTTTTTTAAATCACTATATCGATACCGGAGAAGAGGATCATCGCTTTGGTATTTCATTTTTTGTATAACCTAAGTTCAAACAAAATTCTTATAAAGCGTTCATTTCAAGCAAAATTCAATATCAAGGTACGATTAGGGCCTGGAAATAAAGCTACAGAAAGTTCCTGCTATTCAGTCACTATTGATATTCGTACAGCGTTCATTCCACGCATACCGCGCTCTATTTCAAATGTCACTCTATCACCTTCCGCAATTGTCGCAGGGGCAGAAGAGATATGGAAGAAATACTTTTCGCCATTATCCGCATCCTTCACAAAGCCATAGCCTTTCGCGGCATTAAAATACTCGATACGTCCCATAAGGGGAGCCACTTCCACATCCTCTTGTTTGGGTACAGAAACCTCGATATGAGAGGCATCCACTTCTTCCTCAAGCCTTTCCTGCGGCACTGAATGCAAAACACCGAACTGGTCTACATATGCAATCATATCCTCAAAAGAACTCGGACCGTTACTTTGGCGTTCCTCTTTACGTTGTTGCTTCTCCTTACGTTTCTGCTCCTTTAGCTTCTCCCGGTCACGTTTACTTATTGTTATCTTTTTTACCATTCAATAATTTTATGTCAGAATCAATACTGCCTGTTTTCCTTCATGTTGATTGTCAATAGGCAGTTTTATGTCACGCACACCAATAAATAAACGATTTCATTATTATATCCAGACTACACACCACGCTGAATGCTTGTAACACATAGGCGCAATTACTATTATCCTGAACAAAACAGCAAATAATGATGTCGACTGGAGAATGCCATAGTCCGCAGAATAAAGCGGAAAACAATCATGCACAAAGAAGATTTCAGTATAAACTCAATGTTAGTAACGGCAAATATACACATTTTATTCGGTTATTCCTAATTCTCCGGCCCCAATCGTGATGGAACCGGAATTGCCAGATAGCGCAATCACTTAACGGCACTATCCAAATCGACCTTCTCTATCAACTCTTGATCCTGCCAATAAGGTATTACCTTTAGATGTTGCAGCCTTCCTACTATTATGGCAGGGTGAGTACAGAACTTCTCAGCAAAGTAACGGATAGATTGAAGAGTGTAATCTCCGGATTTTATAATCTCTGCTTCTTCAGAGGGAGAAAGGAGTATTTTCGATGCAAAAGTATCAGCCTCATGTTCTTTTTCTAATTGTTTATCCGTATAGTCTATATTTTCTAAGAAAATATCTTTCTTACCATGTAGCAAAATATGACCCACTTCATGGAAAAATGAAAACCAAAATATATCATTACGTTTATGACGCCCGGAAAGTTGAATACAAGGAGTATCATTCAACCAACGAGTAGCCCCATTGATAGGAGCTTTAGGCAAACAGGGAGTATATATAAGCTTTATACCTGCTTGTAAGCAAAGTGTCTGCAAACGAATAGCAAAATCTTGTGGATGAGTAGCTATAAGAGTCTTCATTTGAGGTATAAGTTCTTTAAGAGATTTCTCTGAATATACAACGTCTTGTTCCAAATTGGCAGCTTGCAGTTCACCTTGTCTAAGCCAGGCCGAAATTGCGTAAGGTTCTTTTGTTTTGGCTAAAGAAATTCGAAAAGCAACTTTTAATTGCTGATTAAAGTAATAATCTTCCCAAGCCCGAGAAGTACTAACTCCAAAAAAAGAAAATAACTGAAAAACCTTTTCACGGACTGTTTTACAAGGAGCCAGCCAGCCTTTTTTAACCATATCCGCAATAGGGAACAACATTGCCCACTCTGCGGAATTTTGAATTAATAGTTCTCTTTTCTGCCGGGCAATATATTCGTCATAAGCACGTTGCTTATTCATCCAAAAATGTGCCGGAATTTTCGTAACAGTTTCGAATGCCACAGACATATCAGAGGTAATAGCACTATCGCCCTTAATGACAGCGATAATAGTCTTCTCCGGTTTAGACGTGCGAACAGCAAACTCTTTGACGCCCATGCCCATCTCTTCTAACTTATCAGCCAATGTTTCACCTGGATGAAATACAACTGAAGGGGTGTAATTATTGATTGTTGTTGCCATATCCATTATTATTTTCCGTGATAATTACTTATTTGTACAATTTCTATTCCTTTAATTTGTACCCAAATATATTTTCCATCTTTATCAGTGGGTATTGGTTTCTCAAGAGGTTCAAAGACAAGACGATAAGGTTGGTCCAAATCACATGCCCATTGCCCTTTCCGGTCACCAGTCAATTCGTGATAATGCCCAGGCAGATTTCGAACATCCTCAAGAGTTTCAGCAGCGGATAAATCCCCAATCCTTTTAAAGAAGAGTTTCGCTCTTATTTCTCCCTGTTCTTTCCGGCATTTACGATAGTCTTCTGCTTGTTTTCTGAGGTCTTTATCCAAGAACGCTATTTCCACGCTTTTTGTTTTATATTTAAGTTACATTTTGTGTTAATTGAAATCACACGCAAAGATATATATAATATTTTAATATACACCATATGTTATTTAAATATATATAAATCCAATCTGTTTTTTTATTTACTGACTTCTCAAGAGGCTCAAAGATATTATATAAAAACAGCCGGAATCACCTGTTACGGTAATCCCGGCTGCCGCCTAAAACACGAATAACCGCCGTTACCCGTTTTCCGTAGCAGACCACAACAGCCTGCTGTTTCTTTCTATCTCCTGCAATTTCATCGCCAAATCATCATCATCCTCTATCGAAAACGATTCACCATAGCGCATCACTTTCGTATCCTCCCTACCCGAACAGAGATATGTATACCACTCCTTTCTCAACAACATACGGCTGTAATTCAACGCTCCGTCACCATTATAACCGAACAAGGAATATAGATTCAGCATCAGCCTGCATCCCGATTCCCGCAAGTGCAGATAGTCTTCCGTTCCCCAATAAAGCGAACGTTCCGGTTGCATCAGGACAGGGATATAACCCGACCGGCAGATGGCATGAATCATCTCACTGAGTCCTTCCGGCTGTTGTAAAGGAGACACATCTACCAGTAACTCCTTCCCCCCTCCTATCATCAACAAATCTCCCTTCTCCAACAAAGCCGGAAATCCTTCATCCAAACGATATCTTGCCGACAAACGCAGAGAGATATTACCGGAGTATTGCTGCTGTAAATATTGAAAGGCATCTTTCAGAAAAGAAAAAACATTCCCTTCATTTTCCACCTTTACCGGAGGTACACAGTAGATCTGCCTGACACCTTGCTGTTCAAGATAAACCAACAATTCCAACGCCTTATCCCCAGGTAAAGCCCATGCATCCGTATTAGGAAGTAAATAAGGCTGAAAATCGGTATGTACCAAAGAAGAGAGAATCATAAATTTAAATCTTTCAACCGGGGATGCCTGCTGTCCTTCTCCGAGAGAATCACAAGATCTGCCGGAATACGCCAGTCAATACCCAAATCCGGATCATCCCAGGTAATGGCACCCTCACTATGCGGAACATAAAAATTATCACACTTATACTGAAAAACGACTTCCTCGCTCAATACACTGAATCCATGTGCCAACCCACGGGGAATGAAAAATTGACGATGATTATCCTCCGTCAACTCTACTGCCACATGTTGTCCAAATGTAGGAGATCCTTTACGGATATCAACAGCTACATCCAATACCGCTCCTTTCACTACACGCACCAATTTACTCTGAGCAAAAGGGGCCTGTTGAAAATGTAAACCACGAAGTACACCATAACTCGATTTACTTTCATTATCTTGGACAAATGTAGTCTTGCATACTTTTTCCTCAAACTCCCTCTGATTAAAAGATTCAAAGAAATATCCCCGGTCATCTTTAAAAATACGGGGTTCGAGGATAACAACCCCATCGATAGCAGTCTTTATTACATTCATTTCAAACCAAGTTCCTGTATCACTTTCAACAAATACTGTCCGTACTGGTTCTTCAGCATAGGCTTTGCCAATTCACGCATCTTATCGGCACTGATCCAACCTTGTCTCAAAGCAATTCCTTCCAAACAAGCTACTTTCAATCCCTGACGCTTTTCTATCACTTCAATAAAAGTAGATGCTTCACTTAAAGAATCATGCGTACCGGTATCCAACCAGGCAAAACCACGACCTAGCAACTGGACTTTCAGTTCCTGATCTTTGAGAAATTCCTGATTCACTGTCGTTATCTCCAATTCTCCGCGTGCAGAGGGCTCTATTTTTTTTGCCACTTCCACCACCTTATTCGGATAGAAATAAAGCCCTACCACTGCATAATTAGACTTCGGTTCTTCAGGCTTCTCTTCCAAACTCAAGACATTTCCTTCTTTGTCAAATTCAGCCACTCCATAACGTTCCGGATCACTTACCCAATAACCGAACACCGTTGCCTTTTGCTCCACCTCTGCCATACGTACAGCTTCATTCAGCATACGGGTAAAACTCTGCCCATAGAAGATATTATCTCCAAGCACCAAACAGACCGAATCACTCCCAATGAATTCCTCACCAATAATGAATGCCTGAGCCAAACCATCCGGAGAAGGTTGTTCCGCATACTCTAAACGTATTCCGTAATCAGAACCATCTCCCAGTAAACGTCGGAAAGCAGGAAGATCATCCGGAGTAGATATAATCAAGATTTCACGGATACCGGCAAGCATCAACACCGAAATCGGATAATAAATCATCGGTTTATCAAAAATAGGAAGAAGCTGTTTACTAACTCCTTTGGTGATGGGATACAAACGAGTACCGGAACCACCGGCTAAAACAATGCCTTTCATAAAGTTACTATCATTTCCACAATATTATCTAAGTAATTTCAAATAGACAAATTCCCGAACCTTATTTGGAATCAAACGAGATACAAACCTTATTGTTACATTTCGAAATAATTCGTAACAATTAATAAACCCCATTCTTGCAAACTCTCTTTGTAAATTCAATTCGCTAATTGCATATTTTAAACCTCCACGTCGCTTAAACATCTCACTTGAAAACCTAAATGCTAGAAGACTCTCTTGAATATTATAAAACTTCGCGCCATTCATCAACATCCTAACCCAAAGATAATAATCTTCAAATAATGGAAAATGCCTATATCCGCCCGCAGCAAATACTGCATCCTTTTTAAACATCACAACTGGATGATTAATAGGACATCGTTTCTTTGCATAAAGATATATTTCATTATGATATTCCGGAAGTTTTCTTATAGAAACAACATTTGAAGAAACATTTTCAAATTCGCTAATCCAAGCACCAACTACATCCAATTCCGGATACTTTTCAAATACAGTAATTTGCCTTTCAAATCTGTTTGGAGTTGCAATGTCATCAGTATCCATGCGAGCAACAACATCAAAAGTACAATACTTCAATCCGACATCTAAAGCCTTACCTAAACCCTGATTCTCAGACAAAGCTAAAATTTTAAACAAATCAGTATATTTTCTCACATAAGAATCAATCATTCTATCTAAATCAATAGATAATTGACCGTCCTTTACTAAAACTAACTCATCAGGTAATCTACTTTGGTTCAAAATACTATCCAAACTCTGCTTCAAAAAATCAGGATTTTCTTTATAATATACAGAAAGTAATACAGAGAACTTCATCATTTCAATTTTCTTATAGCACGTACCAAACAGTTATGTCCCTTTCGCCCAAAAGCATAGTATAAAATTTTGTGCATATTTCTTTTAAGAGAATACTTCAGCCCCCGTTTTATCCACTTTCCATCAAAATGATGAATACAAAAGGTACTATCACTTATATCTATCTTGCCAATATTATAATCTTTAGGTGAAAAATAATAATATGGTTTAATATCAAATGCCTTTTCTTGAATAATTCTATTTAGTAATAAAGGCACAGGCTTAGTATCAAACGAACCATCTTCTTTCACAAAAGGACGATTTGCATAGTAATCTAAACAAGATTTCACCCAATCTGCACCTTTTTCAGCTCCAATAACAGCAGCTTCAATGTCTCCACTAGCTTCTTCTCCTAAAAGTTGCTTTTCAATCAAAAGCGATTTAAAATCTTTAAGCACCTCAACATCAGCATCTAAATATATTCCGCCATAATGATACAAAGCAAAAAAACGGATATAATCTGCGGCAAAAGCATACTTCTTATTTTCATAAGCTTGCTTTAACCACAAATTAGAATCAACATCAATCTTCCTTGTATCCCATAACATAAATTCATAATCGGACAAAATGTTATGCCAAGAATCAATACACTTATTTATTAAATCAGGAAATGGATCACCACTCAACCAACAATAATGAATAATCTTAGGTATCATGTTCTACAACCTCATTATATAATTTGACAATAGAACTCCAAGAGCTAGGTAGTTCATTTTCTAAATATCTCTTTTGAAGCAATCGTTTTTCTGTATAATCATCCTTAGTTATACTTTTCAATAAATGACTAATAAATATAGAAGCTTTATTAGGAGTAGTAAAAAAACAAATACATTCCAGAGATGACGTTACAAATCTTCCTCTATATGTCACAACAAGAGCTCCATTAGTTATTGCAGCTAAAAAAGATCCTCTGCGCTCCGAAATGCCATCGGGAAAAGGTAAAAAAACAATCTTAGCATTATTCAATAAGCATGAAACCAAATCAGAAGTTTCATTTAAATAATAATCAATAATAACTTCCTTATATTTACCTTTCAAATCTGTAAAATAAGATTCAAATTCAGATAAAACTTGCCCTACTATAGCCACTTTAACAGTTTTAGCCCTCTGTAAATCTAAAACTACTTGAAAAACGTCTTCAAGTCCCTTAGAAGGTCTAATATGACCAAAATACATTAAATCATACTTTCTATCTTCCCACTTATGGAGATCTTTAACTGCTTTTATATTAGAAAGTATTTTTATAGTATGAAATCGTTTACTAATAAAGGGGAATAGCTTTTTAGAATAGTTTCTCTCAAAATCAGTTGTAAAAATAATCTCATTAGCAAAAAACAAAAATAATGTAGCCAATTTAGCTTTCAAACTTCTTTGAGAAAACTCATGTAAAATAACAACAAACTTTTTATTAGTGAATATAGAATAATAAATGCATATAATCTGTGGTAATAAACTCCAGCCGTATCCTTGAGTAGGATACTGTAAAAATATCGACTCTGTATTATACGAATTTAAAACAGATATTTTTTTCTTCAATAATTTCAATGACCACTCTTTTGAGTAATATAAACTCCAATTCTCAATCCCTGTATCATGGCTAGACATAAAACAAGATGTATAATCTCCAACTCCACAAATATCAGGAGGAAAGGAGCCTGTTATCATTAATTTTTTTTTCATTTATCTTCGGATATCAGACCAAAAAGGAATATATGGTAAATACAACTCTGGATATATATTCAATGCATTCAACATTTGAAAAATCCCATAAAAAAAGATCAATATCAATAAAATAATTTTATCTTTAGAACTAGAATAACTATACATTCTCCCGATAAGAACAATCTCAATCATAGCAAAAAAAGCAGTTAACATCTGGAAAAAAGAACCTATAAAAAACAAATAACCAGCAAAAGCAAAAACATAAATATTATAGATGTATTGTGTCAATCTATCTAACACATTTTTTTTCATTACATAAAAGTAGAATAATAAGAAAATACTTCGTTTAATTATTGCCAAAGTAGTAGAAAGAAGTAAACTTCCAGTTGACGTGACTAAATGCTCTTCTCCTGTTTCTGAATAAAAGACTATTTTCTCTACAATTGGATTATTCACTATAGTAGAAAGATACCCTCCGCTCATTTCAACTAATTTAGCTGGCAATTGTAAGATACCAATTATTAATGAAGTAAACAAAATAACAATTGTTCGACTTACTGAAAATGCTCTGTATGGCACTAATAAAGCTAATAAGCATATTAATGAAGAACGATGGAACAGGAAAGCCAAAATTAACATCAATACATAACTCCGTTTCTGCTGCTGATACAGATAATAAAAACTCCATAATATAAATACCATTGCCATCATTCGTCGATTACTCCCCATAAATTGTGCTATCATAAATGTCGAATAAAATACCAATAATGACAAATTAGGATACGGGGATATCTTGATCAAAAGCCTATACAACACATATATTGTCAAGAAACTATTTATAAGAAGAAACAAAGTGTAATTTTCCGTAAACAATTTAACGGCAGCATTAAACAAAACGTAGCCTATATCAAAATGATAAACATTAATTAAGAAACTCCAATGAAGTTCAAGAGAATCAAAGAGCTCTTTATAAGATAACCAATCTGTTCCAGTCTCCCATCTAAGCCCAATAAAGAGCAATAAAATATATGATGAAAAAAGAACTGTTTCTCTTTTAAATAAAGAGAAATATTGACTAGATTCCAACAAAGCTAAACAGAAAAGATATATATATATAATTACATATACCGTTCCTTGACTTAACAATATTTCTATTGCTTCCAACAAAAATCAATAAATATTATTAGAGAAATATTTTTTATCTAATAAATGTATCTGGGCCTCATAGCGTGAGAAAGGACGTAATAATCTAATTAACACCATATAACGTTCATATCCTATCAAATTATAGAAAACATCACTTAACCAATTAAATATATAAAGCTTTCTTTTTATTCCTTTTAAATTTCTTTTTGTAAGCTTATCCACATTGACTTTTGATTTATTAATCATCCTGTGTTTATACAATAAATGATAAAAAGTACCCTCTTTAATAGAATATGGATGCTTTATTTCATAACCATGTTTTATAAGAGAACGATAGATACGACGATGTACTAATTGCAAAGCATCTCCATTATCAAAAAAATTATATGTATATAATTGATTAATAAAACGATTAAAAATAGCATTCTGTGCTTTTATAGCCTCTGCATACGTTAAAACTAAATGCATAATATCAGGATAATTTTTAAGCCCTAAAATATTATTCTGCACTATATTTCCTCGTAATAACTCAACATAATTATAACCAGAATAATGTACAAAAAGTAACGGATAAGATTTGCCCTGATTCAAACGAGAAACAACAGTGAATTGAGTGCTTTCTTTAATTATTTTACGTTCAAAGAAATTCCATGGAGCAACATTCATACCTAAATGGTGCGTTACATGAAGTTCTTTGGAAGTAAAAAACGAAGGTAGAAAATCCATCCATTTTTGATCCGTAAAAAGTGAATCGTATCCATCTATATAACAATTATCAATTAATCTATTATGCCACCAAGCGAGCATTTTATCTGCGGTTATACTGCGAGATATACCACAAAATCCCAGATTAAACATTCCACAACTTAACCAAACATTTTCTGGAGAATCACTTTCTACGAACTCTGTAATTTGAGTAATATGTGGAGTTAATAATATATCGCAATCGCTTAACATATCAAAAATCAAACCTATGCTATTATAAAAATAAATATCAGGATCTAAATAAATTATCTTCTCAGATTCTGTATTATCAAGTAAATAGCGAAATGATGCAGGCTTAATAGAAGTACAAAATTCCGTCAGATTATATTTAAAACTCATATTTTCCCACGTTTCAGGAGTAATATTAAGAGTTTCCTTAGCAACTAATATATTAGTAGATAATTCTTTTTTTAGTTCATTATCAATCTCATCAGCAACTATTATATAAAACAATAAATCATTATAGTACTCACGTATCGATTTTTCCAAAATTTGAGCCAAACCAATATAGTTTTTAGCAACAATTGTAAAAGCACAGTTTTTCATATCAAAATTGTTTTATCACCTTTGCGGGTATCCCTACAGCGATTGAATTATCTGGGATATCTTTAGTTACAACTGCATTAGCACCAATCACCGAATTCTCTCCAATTGTTACCCCAGGCATTACAGCCACTCCCTCTCCCAGCCACGCATTTTTTTTTATAATAACAGTTCCCTTAGCAAACAGAATACGTTTTTGCGGTGAAACTAACAGTTCCTCTCTATTAATCTTACCATGAAAATGGTCAGTAATAAAAACGCGACTAGCCATAAGAACACCATCATGAATTTCAATTCGATTAATTGCCCCAATATGACAATCAGGATTTATACTAACATTATTTCCTATTATTATTTGAGGATTAAACTTCATGCCATTATGACAACTATATGTTTCAATTCTAACCCCCCAATAGCAATAGAAATTATTCCCTATGATAATTTTCTGTCCCCCACGCACGTATATGTTACTCATTATATATGCATTATCACCAACTGAAGCAAATACTTTTTTCATCCTCTCAGTATATAGTTTATTATACAAATGATTTAAATGGACTAACATTTTAGGAGGACAAAAAATACAGCTAAGTTCTGAAAACAAGGCTATTATCTTATTTACTATTCGCATAATTTCTTCTTTATACGTACAACAATAGGAGTAATAGTATTATTCCAACTGAATATTTCACTATGTTTTAGTATCTTTGGATACAAACTTTCAAGGGGCAGATCACCTTCGAATATTCCTTGTAAAATAATAGATAATTTTTTTACGTTTCCTATTGGAACAATCTTACCTATTCGTTCATTATCTGTAATATCATATACGGCACTTAATTTCGTAGTAATAATATAATTTCCAAAATACAATGCCTCAGGAAAAACATTTGGAAATCCTTCATATATAGAAGTAAGTATAAAAACTTTAGCTTTATTATACCATTCCCAGAGTCGTCTCTTATCACCAATACTACCGAGTAAAATAACCTTATCTTTTTTATCGGGATTTCTTTCTATAAAAATATTATATTTAATTTTAAAATCCTCCTCTATAGGTCCTATTAAAACAAACTTCCAATTTTTCATATCAACTTGGTCAAGAGCGTCAAACATTACCTCATTAGCTTTTTGTTTACTACCAATTCGTCCCACAGTAATTATTAAGTTTTCTTTTGAAGAAAAACTAACTCTCTTCATATCATACTCTTTGCACAATTCTTCATCAAAACCATTAGGTACATATTCTACGATATTAGCAAGACGATTTCCCAAAGCACCTTTTTTAAGGTGCCAAAATGTCCTCTTAGTTTCAACGCTAACAATGTCAATAGACTGATAAAGCCATTCTTTAATTTTATATTTGAAACCTTTAGTAATACTAGTAGGTAAACTTAATATATCAACCTCATTAAAATCACTTTTGATATAACAAACACCTTTAGGATTTAATATTTTGTAGCTTTTTGCAAAAATCATGTTTCGGGCATTAAGCCAAAAAAGTGATAAAACATCAATATTTCGGGCATTTTTTATAAGCCACCAAAACATTTCTTTTTCACTCCACAAAGTACAATAATATTGACTACGAGAGCGTATAGAGGTTAGCTTGACACCTCTATATTCATTCTTATATTCTTTATTAAAGCTTGCAGTCGGATAAACAAACTCAATATCATAGCCTAATTTCCGGCCTAAATACATAGGAACGAGAAACATATCCTTACCAGCAATATTACTATCAAAATGAAATAATGAAACAATCTTTTTCTTTTTCACTACATCAACCTTTTATTAAATTTAACAATAAAGCTCAAACTTTCATATACTCACTTTACCTATACAATTATCACTTAGATTGAAAATAGTATTTAATATATAGTACAAGAATAAAACAATAAAAATAAGGATAATACCAATACTCTTTTAACATACTCTTCCAAGCTCCTTTTATTTCAAAATTTCCCAAATCTTTATAAAATAAAAGTTTAACAATAAAGCCTAATAAGAAATGTCTTAAAAGAATATACTTTTCTTTCTCAAAATAATATGTAGACACATATCCTTTTAATTTGAATTCACGCCAAATAGACAAATAATTATCTACAAATACTTGAAAAAAATTATATCCTCCATTACGTTCAGGATCAGCAGCATCCTCCATAAGACGTTCATGTATCATCAAATTTACTTTCTCCGAAAAAGCAGCTGTCATGTATAATGGAATTAATGTAAAATAGGTTCCCATATATTTCTCAAAATTGATCAAAGGAACATATTTAGCATTAACAATATTAGAACTTATAAACGTTATCCAAAAACTAATACTAGAAATAAATGCCTGAGAATCCCAATATACAGTTTTAAATTTTTGACATTTAGAACCAACCTGCAAATGAACAAGTCCATATTCTGATCCATTAAGTTCTAACATTATTTTATTTAAGGCACCATCTTTCAAGAAGTCATCATCACCTAAAAGCCATATATATTTTCCTGTAGCCTTTTTAAAACATTGAACGAAATTACCATCCATTCCTAAATTAGAATCATTTCTTATATATGTAATAGCTAGTCCTTTATTTAAATACTTATGTACAATCTGTGAAGTATTATCATTAGAACAATTATCAGAAACTATAAGTTCTAAAAACCTGATATTCACAAATTCACCGGTTTGTTTTTCTATTTTAGACAATAATATATCTAAAAATGGAGCCCTATTAAAAGTAGGTATACAAAGAGTTAATAACGGTTGTTCACTCATATTGATACATTTTTTTATTTTTCTCAAAGATCATATAACTCAAAGGAAAGCTAATTATCAATGTAATAACAGTATACCCAATAACAATACCATCGACCCCCTGATATTTTCCTAATAAAAATGTAGAAATACAACACAAAACTCCTACAATTACAGCCTGCAATAAGAATGGCTCTTTTTTATGACAACGTAGATACGTAGCCCATACATTAATTATGCTATTACATAAAAAAGTAATCATCAATAAAAGAATTAAATTAAAAGGTAAAAAACGCTCAGATAAAGAAAAATCCCAAAAAGATAATCCACTTAGAAAAAGAGAAAAAAGGATCAAACATACACTACAAACTAATATAGAATTATTCAGTGTATTATGGAATGAAATATTTAGTAAATCATATTCTTTTCTTGATATATAAACAGACCAGAAAGGTGCCTTTGTAGATGTCCAACTCATCGTTAATGCCAAGATTCCATTTAGTACAGTTAAAGTCATTCCCATTTGTCCCGCAACAATAGGACCAGAAAAAGCAAACAATACTGGATTGAATATTTGAAATATAAGATAACCACTAATGCAACTTAAAGCTATCCTCCACTGAAAAGGAAAAATTTCTGTTTTATAAGCAACTTTTTCGTTTATAACAACAGATGTTAACTGTTTAAAAATATTTCTACTATTTATCCATATGAATAATAAACTTACTAAAAACAAAGCTAAAGAAGATAAACCCAACGCAAATAATTTTCCATCACATAACAAAACTCCCCATACAACCAATATCTGAATTATTTGAGCAACCAATCTCATTAAAGCTATATCTTTAACTTTTCCTAGCCCCTCCAGAAATGAGATATATGGACTTATTAAAAGATTTAAAGAGGTAGAAATAATCAATAGGACCCAAGGTAATTTCCAATTAATAGTTTGTACTCCATTCTTCTCAAAAAAATAATACCCAGTTATCAATAAAATTATCAACAATAATAAACTTGCAACTAAATACCATTTCGAGAATAGTCTTAATAAAGATGAAAGTCTTGACAAATAACGTTTGTCTCCAATTAAAAGGCCATCAATATCTTCTTGTAAAAAAGCAAACTCATGTGCAACATATTGTGATATAGTAAAATTAACTCCTAAATCAAAAAAAATTTGTACAGCTAATAAACTACTAAAAGTATAATAATACCCCTGTTCTGTGGACGATAAACTGAGTGCTATAAAAAACATAGTAAGAACACCACCTGTTGCTTGGATAATTTTCGCTAATGAAGAATAACCTATAGCCCTATCAATTCCAAATTTTCTAAAAATCATTCTTATATTCACAAGATTCTATAAACTTAGCCAATTAATCATCAACTCTACTCCACTTTCTTTCGATACCTTCGGCAGCCATCCCAAAATCCTTGTAGCTTTTTCAATATCCGCCACGAAAACCTTCTGATCACTCTCTCGCCAAGGTAATTGAGTATAGGTCATCTCAATATCAAGTTTATTCTCAAGCAGATCAAACAGTTCCAACAAAGAAAGACTATTTTCTATACCACCTCCAATATTAAACACCTCGCCATAGGCCTTGTCAATATCCTTTGCTGTAAAATACAAATTCACAACATCCTCACCATGAAGAACATCACGGACCTGTTTACCGGTACCCGAGATTGTAAAAGGTTCTTGCAAAGTATGGTTCTTGATCTCCAGAGCTTTCTGACAGAACCAGCCAATCCATCCCTGATCGTAGGTAGCGTGCTGATTACTGCCGTACATGGAAGAATGGCGGAAAACAATCGTCTTTAAGCCATAGATACGATGGAAGTCCAGCAGGTATTGGTCGGCACAACCCTTTGAACAACCGTAAGGAGAGTGAAAATCCAAAGAAATCGATTCAGGAAAGCCATTAGGGTATTCTTCGCAAACATAACGGGTAGACTCTTCCCTGAAATGCAAATACTCAAAATCACCGTAAACCTTATTCGTCGAAGAATACAGGATCACAGAATCCGGAGAATACTTACGGACAGCATCCAGTAAATTGAATGTCCCCAAAGCGTTTGTTTCGTAGTCCAACCGGGGATTGGAGATGGAGGTGGTCATCGCAACCTGACCCGCCAAATGAAAAATATAATCCGGCTGTACCTCCTTTATTACCGTTTCGACATCGTTGGTATTGCGGGTGTCATAAGGATAATATGTAAAGTCACCTTTCGTACGTAACCACTCAAGATTGGAACCACTCCCATAACGAAATAAATTGTCCAAGACAAAGAGTTCTTCACCTCTCTTCAGCACCTCGGCTGCAAGATTGCTCCCTATAAAACCGCATCCGCCGGTTATCAAATACTTCATAGTTATTGTTTTAAATAATCAGTTAGTCTTTTTTCGTTATCAAAATGGATATTGCATCCTGTTATTGATGATAGTTTAGCTATGGAGCATTTAAGATCCATAGCTTCATTCTCCCGATAGGGTAAAGCACCGTAATTCACATCCGATGACGAATGAAGAGATGCTTTACAATGCTCGATAATCTGTTTCAAAGAAATACTTTCTCCGCTACTCACGTTCACAATCTCCCCAAGACATTTGAAATAGTTCTGTAAAAGGGATTCTATTGCACAAGAGAAGTCATCCACATAAATAAAATCTCTTTTCTGTTCACAGGGGGAAACATTCAAAGGAAGCCCGGATCTCAGTTGTCCGACAACATAGGGGATGAATTTATCCTTATTCTGAAGCGGGCCAAACAAATTACCGGGGCGGACAACCATTATCGGAAAGCCATAATTCCGATACAGCATCATGGAGGTATTGGTTGTCAATTGCTTGACCAAGGCATACGGAGAGTTAGGGCACTCACGGTCTTCCTCCCGAAAGGGGGATTGTTCAGAACCATACTCTTCAGAACTGCCGAACTGAATAAAAAGTTTCAACGAGGATTCTTCTTTGAAACGTTCATACAGATTGAGAAGAATCTTCAAGTTGGACGAAATTAGTTCATCAAACAAGGACATATTCCGCTCCGCTGTCACCACCGAAGCAAGATTTATGATATAATCAGGTGATGGCATATCCTGTGGAATCCGTTGACTTACCAAATCCAGTTCCGTTGTTTCAATGGAGGGATAAGATGTAAAGAAGGGCTGATCGATATACTTATCAAATACATGCACATGATATTTTTGAGACAGGTATTGTGCCAGGTTCTTGCCGATAAAGCCACTCCCTCCAATCAGAAATACTGTTTCCATCTTATTTCTGTATAAAATTAACTATCTGTTCAACACAAACATCATATACCTCTTCTTCCCGGTATCTTTTATACCAGTCCACCGTCAACTCAACCGTCTGCTCAATATTCATCTTCGGTTCCCAACCTAAACGGAATTTTGCCTTCGAAATATCCAGCATCAACAACTTCGCTTCATGCAACGCATGCGGATCAGAAAGGTCACGAAGTTCACCGGAACCGTAATTATTCACTACTTTCGTAGCCACATCCCATACAGTAGAGATTGACTCGGCTCTCGGACCGAAGTTCCAGCCTTCACAGTATCTCGTAGGATCACTCCACATCTTCTGCGCGAGCAGCATATAACCGCTCAACGGTTCAAGTACATGCTGCCAGGGACGGATAGCTTTCGGACTTCGGATATCGATAGCCGCTCCAGATTCCAAAGCCTTGATGCAGTCCGGAATGATACGGTCCAAGGCCCAGTCTCCACCACCGATAACGTTACCAGCTCTTACACTGGCGATGGATTTTCCGTGTTTATCGTATTGCTCGGGGTGAAAGAAAGAGCGACGCCATGAAGCAATAGCAATCTCAGCGGCTCCCTTGCTACTGGAATAAGGGTCATAACCGCCCATAGGCTCGTTTTCACGATAGCCCCAGATTTGCTCTTTATTCTCGTAACATTTATCTGTGGTAATCATCACACCTACCTTCACGCTATCCGTAGAACGGACTGCCTCAAGAACATGGATTGTTCCCATTACATTGGTTTCGTAGGTTTCAACAGGGATGTCATAACTCAAGCGAACCAGAGGTTGGGCAGCAAGATGAAAAACAATCTCAGGTTGATATTCCTGAAAGATAGCCTTTATACGCTCACCATCGCGGATATCGGCACGAAGGTCGGCCTTAATTTTCTCGCCGATACCGGAAAGTACGAAATTGTCTCGAGCCGTAAAAGGGTCTTGAGCCACACCAATCACCTCGGCCCCCAATTCATGCAACCAGATGGAGAGCCAGCTACCTTTAAAACCCGTATGACCGGTGACAAGGACACGTTTGCCCCGATAAAAATTATCAAATATATCAATTCCCATACGGCTTACCACACTTTCCAGGGAGCGACTCCCTGATCCCACATTTCATTCAATTCTGTATTGTCTCTCAGAGTATCCATCGGTTTCCAGAAACCCGTATGGCGGAAAGCGTGCATCCGGCCCGCCTTGGCTATAGACTCGAGGGGTTGCCGCTCAAAGATGGTGGAGTCACCCTCAGGGATATAATCGAACACTTCGGGTTCACACACAAAATAGCCCGCATTGATCCAGTTACGGTCCCCGTCGGGCTTCTCCTGGAAAGAGAGGACCTTGTCCGTATCGAGATCGAGCTGCAGGGCGCCGAACTTACCACCGGGTTTGTAGGCCGTAAGGGAAAGGAGGCAGCCCGAAGACTCGTGAGCCTTCAGGGTATCACCGATGTTCAGGTCGGTGACACCGTCACCATAGGTCAGCAGGAAACGTTCGTTCCCGAGATATTTCTGTACACGCCGGATACGCCCGCCCGTTTGGGTGTTCAGCCCGGTATCAACCATCGTGACTTTCCAGTTCTCGGAATGGTTGTCCAGAATGGTGGTCGTATTGTTGGAAAGGTCCACGGTCATATCGC
>OJKB01000005.1_pt1 | contig 102559 bp, 108 predicted proteins | sample 1596461 | NCBI WGS metagenome assembly OJKB01 (sample SAMEA4350161, study PRJEB24818) | metagenome | biome: human; feature: gut; material: faeces | place: Denmark | collected 2013-09 | reverse complement strand
TGGATATATCATTACTGACTTTTCAAGTGGAAGAAAGGCTTATATCTATGATTATGATATATTAATGGGTATAAAAGCAAGGTTCAATCAAGAGTATTGGGCTACTTATAAACCTTATAAAGGCAAAGAGAATAAGTTGCTTCCTAAACAGGTGAAGAATGAATTATATCAAAGATTTGCCAGAGGAGACAGCTTTAATTCTATGGTAGGAGTATATCATTATACAACCAAAAAAGCAGGAAAAGATACTGTCAGAGAGGCTTATGTAAATATGGCTGATGTGTATGTGCATCCTGTAAGACACTTCTTCAAGAGGAAGTCTGCATCTGAAAAGCAAGCAATCAATTACCCTTGTCAAGGGTGTGGTGCTACCATGTTCAAGACTGCATCCATCTTCTTATGGGAATATCTTGTAGAGCATGATTTGTTATTCAAGATAAAACTGTGTATTCCAGCACATGATGAATGGAATATAGAGGTTCCAGAAGATATGGCTGATGAAATGACAGAGGTATTGAAGGATTGTATGAAGAGGGCAGGAGCTTTCTTCTGTAGAAAAGTAGAACTCCCTGCTGAGGGAGAACCAGCAGATTTTTGGATTCATTGATATGGAAATTTGGCAAGTTTTTGTTTTAACAGTGGTGGTGATAGCACTAATTTGTGGTGCTACCTACCTTGCCCACTTGATAAACTGCAAAGAAAAAGAGAGAATCTATGTCTATCCTAAGACTAAAAATCAATACTATGCTAAAGGTGTAGTAAAGATGAAGGACACTGATAGTGGTGAATGGATAGATGCAGTTCTTTATATAAGCCTCAAGAATGGTAATTATTATGTCAGGGATAAGAGGCAATTCCTTGGCAAGTTTGTAACTTTAAAAGAATGGAAAAAGAATGGAGGAAATGATAAAAACAGCAGAAGAACCTAAGTTACCAGAATCAGCTAATCACTTTAAAGAGATAGTAAAAGGAATGATTTCTACTTATGTTAGAAAGAATCATGACTATGGTAATTCCTTTGAAGTATCTATGAATGAAGAGGGTCTTGCTGCTGCAAGAATAAGACTGGGTGATAAATGGCTAAGATTCAAACAGTTATCTAAAGGTGAGAAGGCTCTTGTAAAGGATGAATCTATTAGAGATACATTGCTTGATATGGCTAATTATGCCATTATGACAGTAATGTGGATGGATAATCAGAATAAAACTTGTAAAGCATGATTATAGCAGTAGATTTTGATGGAACTTGTGTTACACATGAGTTTCCATATGTAGGAAAGGAGATAGGAGCAGCAGAAGTCTTGAAAGAATTGACTGATAAAGGTCATAAGATTATACTGTTCACTATGAGAAGTCATCCTAATGAGATAAACCAGAATAGAACTCTTGATGGGAATATTATTAATAATGATGCTCTACAAGATGCAATAGACTGGTTTAAGAAGCATGATATTCCTTTGTTTGGTGTAAATGAAAACCCAACTCAAAAGGATTGGACTTCATCACCTAAACCTTATGCTCACATCTATATTGATGATGCAGCTTTAGGAGTTCCCTTGAAACATAGTTATATTTCTGATAGACCTTATGTGGATTGGGATATAGTCAGATATTATCTTCATGCAAAGAGTATATTATGACAGAAAAACAGGAGAGATGGCAGAAAAGAAATAGGATACTTTGGAGATTAAAAGGGATGAGTATTCCTACATATGGAACCAGTATATTAACTGCTACTGAAATTGAGAAGTTGTCACAAGCTTTTTCTTTAATTAGAGAGGTAGTGAGGGATTCAACTGAGTCAAGTAGAGAGTTAGGTTTCAATGCTATAGAGAGATGTAAGATTTGTGGCAAGCCTATGTATAAAAATGGCTTGTGTAAAAAGTGTTATTCTATAAATTATTAATATGGCAGGACAACAAGGAATTTATTGTGCCCCAAATAATATAGTCCCTAATAGGGATAGGGTAGATGTAGGTTGTGCTCCTGATGGAGCAATGCAACTCTGGGTTATGGAATATGAAGTTACTGGTATAGGTAAGGGATGTGCAATGTGTAAGGCTATTAATCCTCAACAGGCAGAAATGCTCTTGAAGAGTAATGGTTTATACAATGGAAGCTCTTACCTGTATAAAGTAACAAGAATTGAACAAGTGATTGTACCACCTTGTAATGCTCTTATGGCTGAGCAAGTGGTAACTTATAAAGATGTAGTATCATGAATAAGAAACTTAGGTTATTAGTAACAACTAAATGTCCTAATAAATGTCCCATGTGTTGTAATAACTCATGGGATTTTTCATCTTTACCAGTAGTGGATAGATGGGACTATGAAGAGATAATGATTACTGGAGGAGAACCTTTAATTCACACTAACAAAGTGGCTGAATTAATAAGGTCTATTCGAGTTATTAGTGAAGTTTATACAGACATTCCAAAGGTATATGTCTATACTTCAATAGCTGCTTGGGATAGAGTAAGGACTATATTAGCTTATGCAGATGGTGTAGTCTTGACTCCTTACAGTCAGATTGATATTGATAGATTTGTGGAACTGAACAGCATGATGCAAGAGACTAAGGAAACTAAATCTGATTTCATTAAAGAGAAATCTCTTAGACTTAATCTCTTTGCTGATATGAAACTTCTCCTTCCTGAGCACATTGACTTGTCACTATGGAATGTCAAGGAAATGGAGTGGGTGAAGGATTGTCCAGTACCTCAAGGTGAGGACTTTAGAAGGATTAAGGAACTTTGGTAACATGAGGCAATTTACACATAGAGAGTTTGTTAGGGTGGTAGTAGCTAATGGTTTCTATTATGACAGACATAATGGAGACCATACTATCTACCTTAATGAAAAAGGCAGACATATTAGCATCCCATTGAAACTTGAAAGTGTTATTGCAAGAAGATTAATCAAAGAGAATAATTTAGAGATAGATATTAAGAAACTTAAAAAGGAGAAGAGAATGAGTAATGCACCATTAGGGGCTGATGAAGACCCCAGAGCACCTTGGAACCAGCCTCTTAATGTAAAGCATCGAAGGTTTGTGAGTGTTACTTTATCATATTATGATGAAGTGGAATTACCTCCTGATGCAGAGGAGGAACAGATTAAAGAAGCTCTTGAAGAGAAGGTGAGGAAACAGGACTTTCCTAAGAAAGTTGATTTTGATGAAATTGTAATATTGGAAGAATGATGAAGTACTTATTACTTTTAGCAATTACTGTCTTATGTTCTTGTGGGAGTCCTGAGAAATCTGACACTGGGTATATAAAAGAGAAGGGATACAAGTTGATAGAGAAAAATTCCAGATGGAAGATTTATCAAGTTAATGATTCCTGCCTTTTGGCTGTACCTAATTTCAATAATAGAGATGATAAACCTATCATATTGAAAATAAAATGAGTAAGATTGTAAGATTAGTTCAAGTTGCTTCTTGGAAGAGAGCTTTGAATGCTGCAAGAAGAACTATTGGAAAGGCCCCTCTTGATAAAGAGCCTTCTGCTTCTTGGGAAGCTAAAATGTTGCTGGCTGAACACAGTCCTATCAGATTGGTAGAATATGATTGGTCATGGGAAGAAATAAAGCAATGGGTCACTGTACATTTAGTAAGACATCATGAAGGGTGTGAGAAATTTGTACATAGCCAGAGAGGTGATAGAAGAGACCTTGGAGTACCAAGGGATGAATTGCCTCAAGGAAGTTTGAATGATATGGATATGACAGCTAATGCACAAGCTATCATTAATATCTCAAGGAAGAGATTATGTAGTTGTGCATCTGTAGAAACAAGGGAAGCATGGAAACAAGTATTAGCTGCTATTAAAGAGGTGGACCCAATACTTGTAGATAAATGTGTACCTGAATGTATATACAGAGGCTTCTGTCCTGAGTTCATGAAGTCCTGTGGCTACTCAAAGACAGCTAAATATCAGGAAGATTTGAAGAGGTATAGAAATACTGATTATTAACTAAAAAAAAAAACAATGGCATTTGGAAGTAAGAAACAAGCAGTTATTGCGAAGCCTTCATTTAAAGAAAGGCTGACTGGAGTAAAATCAATGTTTAAGAAAGCTCATGAAGAAGCTTCAAAGTTGAGTGCAGAAATGCAGGCTGACATTGACAGTAAGAAACAAAAGGTAAAACTTCTTGAGGATGAAATAAGTTTCATTTCTGAAACTCAGAAAGAAGCTCAGGAGTTTATGTCAAATCTTGAAAAGTTTATTTAATGAGAACAAATTTAGTTAAGACAAAAGAGCTACCTAAAGTAGTAGAGCCATCTACTACTGATGGTATGCTTGATATGGTGATTGCATTTGATACAACTGGCTCTATGTCAGCTTATATTAATGCAGTTAAGACCCATGTGAAGGAGTTGGTTCCCAAACTATTTAGTTCTAATCCTGATTTAAGGATTGGTATAGTAGCATTTGGTGACTATTATGATATGAATAGCAAGGATGACTTTGGTAGGGCTTATCAAGTATTAGACCTTACTGATGATGAAAACAAAATCATTCAGTTTATCAATGGAGCCCAGGATACCTTTGGTGGAGATGGTGATGAATTCTATGAATTGGTCATCAAGAAAATCACTGAGGAAACTGCATGGAGAGAAGGTTCTACTAAGGCAGTATTATTGATTGCTGATGCAGCACCTCACAAGGTAGGTTACAGCTACAAGAATATTGTAAGTAATGCCCAGATTGATTGGAGAGAAGAAGCTGAGAAGGCAAGTAAATTAGGTATCAAATTTGATACTATGACTATTGACCATAGGTATGTTGAATGGTATAAAGAGCTTTCTGCCATGACAAATGGTGTAAGTGTTCCCTTCAAGAATAGTAGCAAAACTTCTCAAGTAATTGAAGCTGCTGCATTAAGTAGAGGTGGAACAAGAACTAAAGATTTATATGAAGCTACTATGGATTCATTTGCAGCTATGGGAGACATAGAAATGAGTATGGTATATACAGCTTATTCAAAAGAAGTAACATATTAAAATCAAGAACAAATGAAAATCAATATTAAAGAAATAGCAGTAGGTGATGTATTCTCAGAAGAATCACATTACATTGTTGAAGAGATTGGTAAAGATACAATCAAATTCAAGCATACAGAGAGTGGAAAGTCAGTGACATTAGGTTATGGTTATGTTCAAGACCTGCTTAATACTTCTGACCAGTATGACAAAGAAGTAAAAGTGACTAAAGAAGATAAGAAAGATGGTACTCCTGGTATAAGGACAATCTTTGAGGGTATCAAATCTTCTGAGGTCTTCACTGTTGTGTTCCAAAAGCAAGATAAGAATAAGACCAAGAGGCAATATGAAGCTGAAAGGGAAGCTCAAAGAGAAGAAGCTGTAGCTATTATTGACAAGGCTAAGAAGCAGAAGAAGTCAATGGCTGAGGCTTATAAACTTGCATTGGAACATATTCAGAATAACCCTATTAAGGACTTTATTGAAGGAGAAGATAGGGTACTGAGAGGCTATAAGATGCAGTTTGTTTCCAGAGATGGTAAGTACAAATGTATGGATATGGATGTTGTAAGAGGTCCAAAGGAAACTGGTGAAAGACTGGTTAATATCAATACAATTAAGCAACTTATCTTCAATGGAGTTAAGTATGTAGTTGAGTAACAGTTAGGGGAGCTAAGTCTCCCCTTTCTTATTTTTAAAGAGTTTGGTTTACCTCTCAAAAAGAAAACCCTTAATAACTTGCATATTAAGAAAACAACCTTTATATTTGCACATAAATTTAATTATAAATCTATAACAAGATGAGTAAAAGATGTATCACAACTAATTCTACTATTGAAGAATTGGCTGCTAAATTACAGGGTGAAACTATAGAATCAGTCAAAGGACTTGTTGAGCTATGGCAAGACAAGAATAATAAGGACTGGGACACTTATCCTACTGCTTCTGAACTAAATAACTTTAGAGCAGAACTGAGAAAAGGTAAGGATGAAATGGTAGAAGCCTTAGATAAGGCACTCTCACCTTCATTTGAAGCACCAAGGATTTCAAGTGTAGAAGAACAAGCTAAAGTAGATTTGGACTTTGACCCAAGAACAAGAAGAGATAGGGTTAGTCTGATTGCAAGATTCTTTAGCAATGAAATAGATACAGCACTGCAAGAACACAATGATACTCTTAATAAGAGAATTGCTGATGCTGAAAGAGAGGGTGATGTACTTGCTGTCAATGAACTGAAAGAAGAGCTTAACTCTCTTGATAGGTTCAAGATAATCAAGTTATATACACCTGCTGGCTTATTTAGTAGAGTAAGGGATTACTTCAATAACTATATACTTGACTCTGAGGAGAATAGGATACAATCAGAACTTAATACAATCAATGGTATGAAGGGTTCTGAGAGATATAGTGATGAACAGAAGTATGAAGCTGCAAAGAAGAAAGCATTATATAAAACTAATGCTTATCAGAAGGTAGTAGATAACTTCAAACCCTTGGCTGAGGAAGCAAGTACTATACTAATAGCCACTGAGGGGATTAGGATTGACCCTAATTATATTGCCCCTAAAGATGCCAACCTTAACAATGATACTCCAGAGGGAGAAAGTGCAGTAGATGAACAGGCTGATGATTTTGTGAAGGATGAGGCTTTCAAGGATGGATGGATGACTAATTATAGGGAAGTAAGCTCTCATGAGTCTTTAAGTCAAGAAGTTAGAAAGGTAATCAGAGAGATACCCCAACTTGACTACAGAGGTAAGTATGATAAGGATGATTTAGGAAATCTAAGATTTCTTGATGCAGACTATGTTCATTCTACCCTGATAGATAAACTCAGAGATATGATTACATCCGATGACATGTTACCACTTCTGGAGACTCTGGGTAATACCAAGCCTTGGACTAAGCAAATAGTTAAGAAACTACAGGCTGAGCCTAAACTATTCAGTCAGTTCTATCAGGATTTCAGAAAAGACTTCATGCCTTACTGGATTCAGAAGAAGAAACTACAGGCTGATGGTACTTTCAAGATGGAAACTATTGCCATTAATAAGCCTGAGGGTGTCTATTATCTGCTTGATGAATGGAGAGATAACTATGAAAATGGTAATCTGCTTGATGATGATAGTATCTATGATAAGAATGGAGACTTGAATCTTGAGAATGCAGAGAATGGTCTTAAATGGACTGAGGCTCTAAATAACAGATTTACCAATCTTAGTACAGAACAGAGGTTGGAACTTCTACAAGATGAAAAGGTATGGAAGACATTGAATAAGCTCCTTAATATGATTGGTATCAATCCTAATCAAGGGGTATTATTAGATGCTCTTACTAACATAAAGCAATATGAAGGTGGTACTGCAACAGACCCAATTATGTTGCTTCTTCCTCAATTAAACATTATATTCAGTGGTGTAAAGAAAGGTGAGGTTAAGTCTGAGACTCTTGAAGATGGAACTGAAAAGAGAGGGGATTTGATTAATACCTTTGGTTCTGCTTACAACAGTATAGCTATGATGCTTGCAGAAGTAACAGAGGATGCTATTGAAAGTAGTGTGAGGGAAAATGATAAGTCATACTATAGCCATGTTACTCCTAACTATCTTGGCAAGTTGATTAAACAGCTTAAGAATGTTATGGGTAATGAAGCAAGGTTCAAAGAGTTTATTGAAAATGAATTTGGACAATATGAATGGTTCTATAAGGATGGTAGATGGAGAAATGACTGGATTGAGCAACTGGTAAATAACCCTGAAATGAGAAGAGGATTGAGCCATAAGGTTCTACTTAACTCAGATAAGGTTGCATATCAGAACTGGGATGATTTGGATTATACCTTAGTATTACTGACAGAATACTTTGGAGACCCAGATAACAGTAAATCTGATGTTCAATGGGCTAATTACCATGTGCCAATTCTTTCAGATAGTCCTTCTGCTGAGTTCATTAGATTCAGGAAGTATGACAATCATAGCATCATTGGAGAAGATGGTGAGTATATGAAGTATGATGATATTATCCTTGATAGAATGGTTGACTTGGTTAATCAAGAGGTAGATAGAATAGCTCTTGTAAACCAAAGGGATGTTGAATATCAAAAGGGTAATCCTAACATTGCTCCTATTGCAAACTATGATATAGTAAGGGAGAAAGATGGTACTATCAAGAGTATTGGTGGTGCTGAGTTTAAGTTCCTTACAGCTCTGAATGATGTAAGATATGACAATGGTGAGACTTTCCTTGACAGGTTCCAGAGAATTCAGAATGAAGGAACTGGTGCTGAATTAAGAGAGTTCATCAGAGAGTCAGTAAGAGAAGCTCTTGACAATGAGTTTGAACAGACTTACAGAGAATGGGCTAAAGCTGGTTTACTTGAAGAACTTCCCAATGGTAAATACAAATATCTGGGAGTAATTGGTGTAAATACTGGTCAAAGTTCCTACAACAGGAATACAGCAACTTCTTTGAACAATGCAAAGAAGGCTCTTGAAGGAATGTGGACTACAGAAATGGATATTCTTTTAAGGGACTACAACAATAATAATCCAGTGGATGATAGAAGGGCAACTACTCTTTTTGAAAGTATTAAGGACTTGTTGAGAGAGAAGATGGTGAGAGGTGAGATTACTGCTAAGGAAGTAGATAGTATCAATAGGAACTTGGTTATTAGAAATAATGCCAAAGCTAAGTTGAGAGAATACTTCTGGAATAGTAAGTTTGCTACATCACAAATCATTGAACTCACTACAACTGACCTTGCTTTCTATAAGAATATAGAGGACTTCCAAAAGAGATATAAGGAAGTTCATGCTCCTGCTCTCAGACTTAATACCAACTCTAAGTATGGTAGAAAAGAAGAGAGGACTATCTATCTAAAGGATGATGAGATTGTATCTTCTGCACTTGATGATATTGCAACTGTACTTGATGAAAGAGTCAAGAAAGGTGAGATGTCAAAGAGAGACAGGGATTCAATCTTGAATAAATTCAGAGAGGTAAATGTGGCAGATGCTCAGGCTTATAGGTCACTAAGTTCTTACAGAGCTATACTTGATATGTCTGGTCAGTGGACAGATGATATGCAGAGAGCCTTTGATAACTTCCAAAGTGGTAAGTGGGATATGGCTGATTTCAATATTATCTGGCAGACTAAGAAACCTTATGTGTACACTCAGGTGAATAATATGAGTGGAGTACAAGGTCATACAGGCATTAAGACACCAGTTCAGCATAAGAACTCAGAGTTCCTTCTTATGGCTATGCACCATTTAGTTGCAGGTCCACTGGGTAAATCAGGTAAACTTGTAGCTATCAATGAATTCATGGAAGAGAATGGTATTGATGTAGTTCAGTTTGAATCAACTACTAAGGTTGGAAAACAAGGTGTGATTAACTTGAATAATGTCAATACTAAGGAAGATGTCAAGGCTGTTCTTAAGAATGCCACTACTCAGGATGGGGTTGAAAACCCTAATGTGGTTCACAAAGTAAGTTATGAAGACTATGGTATTCAGACTGCAACTCCAGAACATGCTATTGATGCAATTCAATTAGTTGGTACTCAGATTAGAAAGTTGATTACAGCAGATATTAGTCCAGATACTATAATTGATGTAAATGGTAAGAAAATGACTAAACAGGAATGGTTAGACTTATATAATGCCATTAACACTGAGAACATTATTCAGGCTTTTGCTGATGTAAATGAAATCTTCAAGGATGCCAAACAAGTTGAGAAGATTCTTCTTGAAGAATTGAGAGGTAACCAAAGATATGGAATTGATATGATTAGGGCTTGTACTCTTAATGAAAAGGGACAATTCAATATTCCATTATTTGACCCTGTACAATCACAAAGAGTACAGACATTGCTGAATAGTATTATCAAGAGTAGGATTACTAAGCAGAAGATTAGAGGAGGAGCACTTATTCAAGTATCTGACTATGGTCTTACTGATGAATTGAAGATTGTTTTTGAAGGTGAAGGAGAGAACAAGAGAATTAAATATCTCGAAGTTTATATGCCAGCTTACAGTAGGAAGTTCTATGAACCTCTTATGAAGGCAGGTTCTCATGAACTGGATATAAATAAGTTACCAGACAGCTTGAGAAAGTTGATTGGTTATAGAGTTCCAACTGAGGACAAATACTCAATGGCTCCTCTTTATATTAAAGGTTTCTTACCTCAGCAGAATGGTTCTGCAATTATGCTCCCAGCAGAGATTACTACCTTGAGTGGTTCTGACTTTGATGTGGATAAATTGTATATCATGTTACCTGAGTTTAAGATAACTCCTAAGTATAATAGAAGACAGTTTGTTGATGATTTGGTTGCTCAATTGACACAAGGAAAAGCTGTATCTCCTGAAATGTTGAAGGAGTATAGACAGAGTGTAAACAGAGCCATAGATGAAGGCAGGAAAGCTCCTAAGGGTAGTCAGGAATACAATCTCTGGAAGACATATAAAGCTAACAGAGAGAAGTATAGAGTAGCTTCTGAGGATAAGATTGAGAAGATTGAATATGACTTTAGCAAGTCTCCACAAGAGAATAGTCTTGAAGCCAGAAACAATCTATTGATTGATATGATGTGGGGTGTTCTGACTAATGCTGATACTGCTTCAAAGATACTTAACCCCGGTGGTTTTGATTATCAGAAGAAGTCTGCAAGAATAATTAATATTCTTCAATCAAGTAGAGAGTCTGAACTGAGAAAGGAACTGAATATCCCCGAGAATCAAAGTACTCTTAGCAGGTTAAGTAGTATGGATTTGGAAGAACTTGATAAGTTGGCAAAGAAGTTCAAGAAGAAACTTGACCCTCTTAACCCAAGAACTCAGGTTCAACTTCATCAGCAGAACATGACTGGTGCAGCATTGATTGGTATTTATGCCAACCATAATGCAAACCATGCTTTGATGCAACATACTGAATTAGGTCTTGATACTGAGAATGGTTCTTTCTTACTTAATGGTAAGAGATTGACTTCTCTTCATGGTCTGATGAATGACAATAAGGAGTATATCTCAAGGAATAATGCAGGTTTCCTTGCTGCATCTGTGGATAATGTGAAAGACCCTGTGCTTGCTTCATTGAATCAGAATACCTTTACTGCTGATGCCTCAATGCTTTTAAGTAGGCTTGGTTATAATCCTATTGAGATTGGTTTGATTATGTCACAACCAGTTGTAATGGATATTACTAATACCTATTTTAGAGAGAGTAGAGAGGGTAAAGGAAAGGACACAATCATTGATGAAGTCATTGAAAATTACAAGAAGAGGGCTGCAATGATGGAAGATGTAACCTATGACAATTATAAATCTAACAAGTTCATGGCAGATGAATTGGCAGACAATATCATTCTCCAGAAGGAAGTAGAGGAATTAGGTGGTAGGAATCAGACATCTGACTACAGAAAGGTTGAGTTCTATAAGAAGCAGGTGGCTGCTGGTTATTTATTTAAGAGAATAATGGGCACAGCAGATGCTTTAGGACAATTGGTTCAAGCTACAAGAGCAGATACTCAAGGTGGTGCAGCAGGTCCTACTATTGCAGATACACAGATTAAGATACAGAAAGTTGATGACTTCCTGACTAATGTAGTGTTAAATGAAAACTCTCCTTTAACTGGTGCAGATGTTATCATGCCTTTCAGTATGAAAGGTATGGATATTGACCAGATAAGAGAGAGGTTATTAAGCTCCCCATTACCTTATTTACAGGCATTCTTTAGTCTTGGTATTGACCAGACACAAGAAATGTTCAGTAGATATTTCCCTCAATTCACTTCTTCATTCAGGGAAGTAATTGATGGTAAAGAGGGATTGAGGGGCTTAAGACAGTACACTAAAACAGGCAAGTTGAATGCAAAGACACTCAATAACATCTACAATGATTTGTTAGCTTATATTATGTCCAAGACATCATTCTTTGGGCAAGAAGCTAACCTCAGAGCAGATGATAAGGTTACAACAGCCAGTGATAAAAGAAGGGATTTTATCAATAATTTCCCTGATTACTTCAACAGAACATTGAGTGAACATCCTGAAATAGCTGAACTTGAATTTGTTAAGAGACTAAGAGTAATAAGGGCTAACCAAAACAATCCCGTAGATACAGTAGTATTTAAGAATGTTGGTCAGTTAAGTCCTACTCTGAGAGAAAGATACATGAGAGACTGGCAATCATTATTATATATGGGACCAGAAGCTCAGGCTTTAGCTCTTAATTTATTCAGATACAGTTATTACAGAAATGGGTTTGCATTTGGACCTTCTACTTTCATTCATTTAGCACCAACTGCTATTAGACAATCCATTCCAGAGTATATTGATACACTGAGAGGATTGTTAGAAAGTGAGGATGATTACAGTCAGTTTATTGACCAGTATATCTACAATCACTTGGATAACAGACAGTTGGTTCCTGAGGTTCCTACAGAGGCTTCCACTTCTTTTACTAATGAACAAGGTGATGCTTTGGATATGGTTAAAATAACCATTGATACTGAATCTAATAGTAGTGATAAGAAGATAATAAGGAAGAGAGAGGGGATAGGAGAGGAAACAACCTATGAATTCTTTAATTACATAGCAAGAAGATACAAGGGAGGTACAATATATTATAGGCTTACACAAGCTGATAATGTACAACCTAATGTAGCTGTGTATGAAAGAATAGACCCACTTGGATTCAAGAACAGTTTCATTGAGTATGAATATGGTAAGGATGTTACTGAAATGAAGTCAGTAATTGATAAGAATGACAGGGATTATACTCCTAATGTAAATCAGGATATTACAGCCTTTAATGAAGATTCTAATATTGATTATGACAACATGCCAGAATATCTTGACTATGATTTCTCAAGTATGGCTCAGGATATTGCAAGTGAGGCTTTCAGTCAGGTGTATGGTGCTCCACTTGAAGTGAATGAAGGTAAAGCAGATGATATTAATTCTATCAGTCCTAATACTGAGTATGAGGATGCAAACAATGATAAAATCTGTGGTGCAAATACATTATATGAATTATAGATATGGCTAAGAAATGTGCAATAATTCCTCAAGTGAGGAACAGTAAAAATGAGGTAGTAAGCAGCAGGTTATTTAAAGACCTGCTGGCTTATGCCCCTAATAGGCAGGAGGCAACAAGGATATACCTCATTACAAAGAGTAGTGACTTTATTACTAACTGGAATCCAAGGTTACAGATGGATGAAAATGGTGAACCTACTCTAAGCAGTCTCTTGAAGAAAACTAATCTAAGAAGTATTATTGATGAACAGAAGATTCTAAAAAACCTTAATGAAGAGATTGGTCATTACCATAAGACAGGTAGAGCCAAGTTGTATCTGAACAATGATGTGAACTATAGAATGTTAGTCCAAAAGGCTATTCAATTCAATACTCAATCAGAGTTTAGAGAAGACTATGTAGCCAGTGTTGAGAAGGTATGGGATAATGAAAGTAATAGGGTTTACATCAGTCCTTTTGTCAGAGTAAGAAACAAGATGAATAGCATCGAAGCTAATAATATGCAGTATAATGAAAACTTAAACAATAGATTAAGGGAGATATTAGCTGCCAATGGTATTGGAATAGGTGCTCTTACAGACTTGGAACAGAGGAGAGGAGTAGCTGGTGTAACTGACTTTAGTCAAGCCAAAGATGCTGCAACAGGTATAATTGAATTAATTAGACTTGCTGATGGTATTAAAGGTGAAAGAGCATTACCTGAGGAATTTGCTCACTTTGCTATTGAGGCAATGGGTGATAATCCTCTTATTAATAGATTGGTTAATCACTTGGCTAATAATAGCTTGGTAGGTGAAATATTGGGTGATGATTATGCTACTTATGATACCTTATATAAGGGTGATGAATCAAAGTTAGCCAGAGAAGCTGCTGGTAAGTTACTTGCCAAGCACTTATTACAGTCTGAACCTGTTCCTTCTTCATCTTATAAATCCCTTCTGGAGAGGTTTATCAATGCTGTAAAAAATTTCTTTAGAGGATTAGGGGCTTCACAGTTACAAAAAGCAATACTTGAAGCAGAAAGCAGCTTTAGTAAGCTGGCTGGTGATATTCTCACTGGACAGATGGATGAAGCTATCAATGTTGAGAATATAGCCACTTCTGAGGCTTTCTATTCTACTGCTGAGAGAGTAGATAGAGATAAGGTTCTGTTACAGAAGATTATAGACAATGAGTTAAAGAGACTTAAGATTTATGAAAAGAGAAATCCTAACAGTCAATTTAGTGCCAATCAGAGGTTATTAATAGACAGGTTAGAACTTGAATTAGCTGATAATAGTGAGATTGAAGGTATCTACATGTTCCTTGATAATGCACTTGAAGAACTAAGGAAAGTTAGTAGTAGACTTGAGGTACTAAGAAATACTCCTGCAACCAATCTTAATGAAAGGGCTGGAGTACTTAGAGACATCAGGAACTATATGTACAGTTATAAGAGGATAGCTGATTCAGTAAGAGAGGCTCTTAGAGAGGAAGAGAAGTCCACAGACAATAGATATGGTCAAAGAGTAAGGGTTGCATTAGATAATGTCACTACAATGCTTAATGACCTTGCAGTGGACTACAATACAATCTCTATGCCTTTATTTGTTGATTTCATCAAACCCTTTGTAGGAGATAACCTTGTGGTTCCCTTTGGAAAGTACAAAGGAAAGACCCTTAATGCAGAAGAGTTGGTTAAAGTAGCTGATGAAGACATTTCTTTCTTTGACAGATGGCTGGATAGTATGGCAGACAGCTCTGATTATATGTTGAAGATTATGGACCAAGCTGTTAAAAAGAGCAAGGAACAAGCCAGATTGAAGACTATTGATATTCAGAAGGAACTACAAGCTGCCACTATTAAACTTGAACAGGCTGGTGTGAAAGACACTGAATGGATGTTTGAGAGAGATAGTAAAGGTAATCTGAGTGGTAACTACATAAGTGAGATTAATCATGCTCTATTCAGAGAGAGAATGAGGACCATGTTCCAGAGTCTCAATGAAAAGTATGGCAGAAATCCTGTAGGAGAGAATGCTGATAAGTACAATGAAGAGAGACAGAACTGGTTCAATGCCAATATGGAGACTGTAGATGGAGTTAGACAACCTAAGAAATCCATTTATGAAAGTATGGAATTCAGAAGGCTTAATAAAGCCCAGAGGGAGTATTATACTACTGTAATGGATATTAAGGCTAAACTTGATGCTCTACTTCCTGATAAATATACAAAGTTGAACAGTGCTGTAAAGATTAGGAAAGACTTGGTTGAGAGGGTTAAAAGCTCTGAAAGTGTGAAGTCTGGTGCTCAACAGGTTTGGGAAAGTATCAAGGATAATTTCATTAGGAGAACTGATGATACAGACTTTGGAGACAAGGCAACTGTAAAAGACTTTGAGGATAGAGAGGTACAAATGTTACCTATCTACTTTACAAAGCTCAAGAATGGAGAAAGTGCTAATGACTTATCTACTGATATAGTAGGCACTATGACTGCTTATGCAGCAATGGCTAATGACTTTGATGAAATGAATAAGGTCATTGATGTTCTTGAGGTAGGTAGAGATATGTTGAGAGAAAGACAGGTTACTCAAACTTCTGGTGGTAAACCAATGGTTGAGAAATTTAAGGCAGTAGGTAGAAAGGTTGAGAGTAAATTAACCAAGACAGGAGATAAGTCAAGGTTTATGGAAAGACTAAATGACTTCTTTGAAATGCAGGTATATGGTAGATATATGGCAGATGAAGGTACATTTGGTAAGACTAATATTGATAAGGGTAAGGTTGCTAACTTTATTAATAGAATGACCTCAATGAATAATCTTGCTTTAAATGTGTTATCTGGTGTTTCCAATGTGGCTACTGGTAAGGTGATGATGAGAATTGAATCTATGTCTGGAGAGTTCTTCAATGAAAAGAATACATTAAAGGCTGATAGAAACTATGGTAAGGAACTTCCATCATTCTTAGCTCAGTTAGGTGATAGAGTAAAGACCAATAAGTTAGCTTTATGGGATGAACTATTCAATGTAATGCAGGAATATGAACAGGATACAAGAGAAGTCAACTTTGATAGGAAGACTTGGTTCAGTAGAATGTTTGGAACATCAGCACTCTTCTTTATGAATAATGCTGGTGAACACTGGATGCAGAATAGAACTTCATTAGCACTTGCTGATGCTTATAAAATGAAGGCTCCTAATGGCAAGTTAGTAAGTCTGTGGGATGCTTTTGAAGTTGTACCATTAGACAGTAGTAACAAGAAGTTAGGTGCTAAATTACAGCTAAAACAAGGCTATACTAAGGCTGATGGTTCAGCTTTCACACAAGAAGATATAATCAAGTTCAGTAGAAAAAGTGCAGCTATTAATCAAAGAATGCACGGTATTTACAATAAAGCTGATAGAAGTGCAGTACAAAGGTTGGCTATTGGTAGATTGGGTATTATGTTCAGGAAATGGATAAAACCCTCTCTCAATAGGAGGTTTAAATCAGCTACATATAACTATGACCTTGAGGCATGGACAGAAGGTTATTATCTTACTACTGGCAGGTTTATGAATGCCCTATTCCAAGACCTTAGAAAAGCTCAGTTTGATATTGCAAGTAAGTGGAATGAAATGACTCCCACAGAACAGGCAAATGTCAAGAGAGCATTGACTGAGGTAGCCCACTTCCTTGCAGTAGCAGCAGCTATTGGATTGATAGAATGGAGTGATGATAAGGATAGACCTTGGTTAGTCAAGATGGTTGAGTATCAGTTGAGAAGGTTATACACTGAATTAGGTGCTCTTACTCCTACTCCAGAAATGGTTGGTGAAGGTTTGAGGATATTAAAGTCTCCTGCTGCTGGTGTAAATACAGTAGAAAAGACTCTTAATCTTATTGACCTAATGAATCCAATGAACTATGAAACATTCAATGGAGAAGATGCTATACTTAAGTCTGGACCTTATAAAGATAAGTCTAAAGCTCAACAGAGCTTACTTAAGTCTCCTCTTGCTCCTATGTATAATACAGTTCTAAGAGGTATCTTTATTGAAGACCAAATACCATTCTTTAAGCAATAGGCTTAAAAGAAGAAAGGGGAAGTAGATTATTCTACCTCCCCTTTTTATTTACACCTTAATAAAAAATTTAAACCTCATGTTTGAAGCTATGAACATCTGATAGCTTGCTCTCTTTCCTCTTGTGAGATAGAGTTCCACATTTCTTCTGTCCATCCTTTCTTTTCAAGTGCTTCCCTTGTCTCAGTCTCAATACTACTGAAATCCATTGAGGATTGTACCCCCTCCTGATTTCTCATCTCTTGAAGAGATGGTACTTTATAGGTTATGTTAGAGTAATGTCCTTCATTAATATTCCTGTAATATTCAGTAAGAGAAGGTCTTAGATTGTTCCAATTAGTTACCTTAGCAAACAATTCCTTGAAGAAATTTATTATCTTAGTACCTAATGATTGAGTGTCTTGAGACATCACATATTCCCTGAAACCTTCTGCCATAGCTTCTTCAAGTTGTGAGTTACTTAAGTTTCCATAAGTTTTCTTAGCCTCTTGAAGTAATTCATCTCTAAGTGTAGGTTCTGTGAGTAAGTGGAATACTGCATGAAATGCTTCATGGTATATAGTTCCCTCAGCAGCTATATCACTTAAAGTAATGATACCATCACTAAATTGACCCCATGCTAATGCACCAGTCTTGGCTACTCTGATAAGACCATTAGTAACTACTACTCTTTCACTCTCACTTAGTTGAGGTAGAACCTTATTTAACCAAGCTAACTCCTTATCTTTATCCCATATAGGTCTTGATAAGTCATCAACTTGTCTTAATTCAAACTCTACATCAAACTCTTCATCAGTCTGATTAATAGCTTGCTCTTTAGCTACTGTAGCCTGAGCACCACTTGCATCTGACTGATTAATAGTAGCAGGAATAATAGGCTTCTCAATCTTAACTGGTTCAGTAGAGGGAGTATAAAGTATAGTACTTTCCTGGGACATATCTACAACTCTTTGAGGATTACCTTCCAGTATCTTCTTTATATTGTTCTTAGCCTCAGTCTCACTATATGACAGTACAGCATTCTTTACTAAAGCAATAGTATTACCATTAGGAAATACTGCATAGAAATCATTAGATGCAACATGTGCAGGTTGGTTTCCAAACCCTTTAGTAATATTAGGAACCTTAGTCATATATACCTCAACCCCATTCACCTTTCCAATAGGACTTAGATAACCTGTATGTAACTTTCCATCTCTCAAGAAGTAACCTACCTTACTATCAGCTAATGTAAATTCAGGTAATACATCATTTATAGGACTCTGTGTTTCAAGTGTACTATTGAAGATAGGTAAAGAGCTATTAGTATTGCTCACTTCTGGAGTGGCTACACTATCAACTAAAGGAACATTCACAGATGAATCATAGTTAAGAAGAATACCCTTCTCCTTAGTTACTCTACTAACATTCTCCTTGTTGTACTCAAGTACAAAGGGTAATATAGCTAAAGTAGTGATAGGAGTATGATACTGAGACTCAAATAAGTTCTTGTAAGCACTTAATTGTTTAGTATAATATTGCTCCTGACTCATTGTTTGGGTATTAGATTTATTCTTGAAATAATTAACCTTTCTACCATTCCTATCAACAAAGTCATAGAAGCTATATCTACTTGTCTTAACATCATATATCTTGAAGTTTCCATTAGCATCTACAGAGAGAATATCAACCTCACCAGCTACTCTATTTCCATTCTCATACTTATTGAAGAGCACTATATTATTAGTAAGGAATGTTTCACCCCTTGCTTCAATATTACTTTTAATTTCAGTAAGAGAAATAACCAAATCATTGAATGCCTGTTCAGACATATTGCTTGGTTTAACTGGCATCTCACTTGATGTGAAGAAGTTCCTGATTACACTATCTACAGAAGTACCTGCATCTAATGCTCTTTGTGAATTAGTTCCAGACATCTTATCTCTTACTATATTCACAATAGTATCTCTGCTTCTTACATCTATCTTACCCTCAAAGGCTGTAAGGTCTACACCATAATGGTTACTTAAGTTCTTAAGATAGTTATTGAACTGTACTATATTATCTGCATTCTTTGAGAGATTAACTCTTAAATCCTGTAGAGCTTTAGCCTGCTTAGGAGACTGGGTCCAATTACTTCCTAATACTGAATGTACCCTCTTATATTCATGGTACTCACCATCATCCTCAAGGATATAGTAGAACTCACCATCAGTTCTTGTCTTATCAACCTTAGACTGGTTCTCTGCAATCTGGTCTATAACTTTCTTAGAATCAGCTACAGTCTTCTTTCTATCAGCTAATTTCTGTTTGAATTTATCTGATGCAGCACCAGTTACATACTGACCTGTATTTCTGTTCAGAACCTTACCATTAGGAAGAAGGGTGATACCCCCTATCATCATAGAACCATTCTGAGCATCTCCATAGTTTTCTTGTATATAAGCCATATCAAGGATAGACTCTGGGAAAGAGTTAAGAGTTCTACCATTATTATCCCTTACAGTATTTGAAGTCAAATCTACATGGTATGTAGTATTATCAAATGAAACTGTAGTTCCTGCAATAGCTCCCTCTGTACCTCCTACAGGGGTTTGTATCTTTCTACCTTCCTCAGGCTTGACTGATGCAGGATTTAGAGCTTGTTGGAGATTACCTTGTATATCAAAATAATCAGTTGTAAACCAACTACTCTTTACACTGGCATCTACTATATTGGATGTCATTACTCCAGAAGAGAGTAACATGTTATTGTAGCCTCCCTTATTAAGCATACCAAGATTGACCTGTAATGGAAGATTGAATGCCATTAAAATGTTTTGTATTTCACTGGCTACTTCTGCTGAGTCTCTTGTATCAGGTTGAGTTTTAACACCCTCTCCACCTAATTCATAGAGAACATTAGGGTCCCATCTTTCAGTTAAGAATACAGTTCTTGCATCTTCTCTTCTGACTCTCTTACCATCTACTTCATCATAGATTTCATTCTTATTAGCATCTCTCTGAACCTTAGTAAACCTGATACCATTACCATTCTTACCTTGAACAAAGTCAATATGAACATCACCAATGTATAGGCTTCTTGCCAAGTCTTTTACTGCATTACTAACATCTTCCTCTGTAAAAGCATTAGCTAAAGCATCAATAGACTTCCTTATATTCTTATACAAAGGAGTGGAGTTGATAGTAACATCTTCTGGATTATATTCACTTTCATTGAAGTGCTTAACCCTTACAGCAGCAGGACTATATTTACCAGCAGCATTAGGAATAAGGATATACATCCTACCCTCCTTTTGGCTCATATCCATTGGCTTGATGATTAAATCATCACTGATTCTACCATTAGTAGACAGGACACCATTCTTTACAATACCAAAGATAGAACTTGAAGATACATTAGGTATTTCTCCCATGTTTCTTTCTTCTGTACTATAAGGTATTCTACCAACCATTATCTGAGATACTCTTGTAGTAGGAGTAGCTATAAACTTCTTATCCTTTCCAGTCTGATTGAACTCAGTTTTCACTCTTTCAATAAGACCTGACAATCCTTCATACCTATCAACTACATACTGACTTTCATCCAAGGAACCAACTATCTGGTTATTCCTCTTATCTATAATAAAGATTGTATGGTCATTAAATTCAGGGTCAATCATAAAGCCAAGTTCATCACCTGCCTTTAAATTACCTTCATTTACATAACTGAAAGCTCTATTATCTCTTAGATAGTTGTAAAGTTCATCAAAGTTTAAGTTCTCTTTCTCTGCAACTACTACATTGAAAGGTCTGAAATCTCCATCCTTACTTGCATTGATATGCAATTCAGGAATAGTAGGTCTATAATATTGCCTTTTACCCTTTGCATCCTTATCTAAAGATTGAGGAGTGGGAGCATTTTCATTGGCTTTCTTATTTTCCTCTGCTACCATTTGAGGAGTAATATTACCTACAGGAGGTTCATAAGTATTAACTGGTCCAGCATTAACTGGTGGAACTGTTGGTGTACCACTATCTCCAGTAGTTTCTCTCTCAGTAGTACCTCTTGTACCATTTGTTCTCTCAACTGGCTTTAGATACTCAGAAGGGAATCTTGCTTTGAACCTTTGGTCATTATTTACTGCACTCATTGCAGACAGAAGACCATATTGAGCCTCAGCAAAATTCATCATATTCAAATCATCTGGTAGATTTTCATCATACAGACTCTCTGGATTATTAATGAATACTGAGTTAGGGTTAGCCATCTCCTCAAGATTATTGGCATTTTCATGTTGAGTTCTAAGTAGCTCTTGTGCATTAGCTTTAGCCTCAGGAGAGATAGATTGGTTACTATCTATTGCCTTACTTACCTCACTATTATACATTTGAACTTCCTTATAGTCCTTAGCCATCTTATTACCTTCATTCTCAAGTTCATCAAGAATCTGTTGTCTTTTAGATGAATCAGGCTCATTATTCAATGCTTCTCTGAATTCATTAAGGTTAGTAGCAGCTAATGCTGCATCCTTAGTCTTAGCTATCTCTTGTCTTTCATTCTCTCTTATAATATTCTCTCTTTGTCTCTCTTGCTTTTGTTGTAGAGCCTGAGGATTTCTAAGATAAGTATCATATTTGTCAATGAAATCATTTCTTCTCTCAATCATTCTTTTCAAATCATCAAGTTCTTGAGTTATACCCTTAGAACTTAATATAGGGAACCTTTCAGAAATACCTTTTGATGCTTTATCTAAGGCATCAACAAATTGAGAATTTTCCTTATCATTAAGAATTGCTGTTAACTGAGATGGGCTTAAATTAGTAAGCATTCTTATTGCTTCTGCATCTCTTCTTTCTGCTTCCTTTGTTGATTCAGGGGCATTATAATATATATCCCTTTCAATATCAGCAGCTATAGTATTTAAAGATTCTTGTACTTCTTCAAATACATTCTTAAATCTATTCTCAAGATTGTCAATATTTGAGAAGTAATAAGTCATCTCTTCAAGACCATCTTCATCAAAGTAATCACCAATCTTAACCTGTAAGTCCTGACTAATCTTTCTATAGTTATCTACAGCTTCCTTAGTCTCTTGAGTTTGCTTTTGAATCTGTTCAATTACTTCTGCATCAGTCATGTTATCATATACTGATGTACCAGTTTCCTGATTAGTAGTGAGTTGTCTTATTTGTTCAACATCTTCTTCTCTTATATTACCAGCTTCCTCAATTATATCATATAGGTCATTGATTCTTCCTGCCTTATCAAACATGATAACATCACTAATAAGCTGGTTGTGTTCAGCATTCTTAAACTCAAAGTTATCATTGTTATCAGCAGATTCATCCATTTGTCTCTGGTAGGCATTATGTCTGATAGCTGATTGATAGTAGTTAAGGAACTCAGGTGATTGTACTCTATTATTCAGTTGAGATACAATGGCATCATCTTGTTCACTTCTTTCTCTTATCTCTTGAATATCTTCCTTAATACCTCCTTGTAGATAAACTGGAGATTGGAAACCACCTTCACTATTCTTTGCACTCCTAAATCCTGGAATACCAACTAAACCAGTTAAACCACCAATGAAACCTTCTTCCCACCCTTCAACAGTACCATAGGTTTGCTGAATAGCTTTTGCAGCAGCTTGTAACCAGTCAATAGTTTCACTCTCTGCATCTGGGTCTATCTTGGCTCCATAGAAGTCATTAAGTTCAGAAGCATATTTATATCCTGCAACTTTACCTGCAACAGCCTGTCCCATTTCTTCATAAGGACCTTCTGCAACACCCTTACTTGCAATCTTCAAAGCATTTCTAAGTACAGAAGGTTTAGCTGCACTATAACTTACAGTACCATCCTCTGCAACTGTCCTTAGTATCTGACTACCTCTCTTAGCTGTATTATATCCACCTGCATAGAACTTACCAAACTGCCAAGCATCTGATACAGTAAGTAGTGGAATATTCAGAGCAAAGTCTATATTACCCATCTTAGCCCTATCTTCTGATAGTTTCTGTAGCCCACCTTTGTAATCAAACTTAGCATCTACTCTTGCCTGTAACATAGCTTGTCCTTCTGGAGTGAGAACTTGCTCAAAAGACTTTCCATCAGGAGAAATCTGATACTGTGCAAATTGAGGGAACTCTCTAAGCATAGCTTCCTGCTCTTGTGCTGCTACTTTAGCTTGTGCATCATCAAGTTGTTGTTTGTGAAGCTCAAACCAGTCTTTACTATTTTGAATAGCCTCAATTCTTGCTTCACCTAATGCCCCTGAGAAAGCACCAGTAAGTTTAAGAGTAGGCTCAGCCATCTTAAGTTTCTTAGCATCTCTTGCCAATTCATCAGTAAGCCTTACACCATCAAGGAATAAATCTCCTTCCCTATAAGCTTGTAAAGCTGCATTAGGGCTAAGAGCCTCACCTGAGGCTGTAACTGCACCTTTGAATGCTTGTCTTGCTTTATTAAGACCAAGTAACTTTGAGGTTGCCCCAGCACTAATCTTACCAGAGTAGGCAGCACCAACAGCAAAACCTAAGTTCTTAAGGAACTTGTCTCCAATAAAGTTAGCTGAGAATATATTCTCATACCAAGGGTCATTCTGCTCTGCATCAGTGTAGTAATTAGGTAGAGCTGATTCTGACCATTCATTTACTTGCTGCATTGCATTTGAGAAAGGATTATCCCAGAAGCCTGAGAATGTTCCTGTAGCTGCTGCATTACCTAAACCTACTATAGTTCCAATGATACCATCAGCAAATGTAGTACCTGCAAGAACAGCACCCTTAGCTAAACCAGCTCCTATTTGAGCATACCAAGGTTGCATCTCACCTCTTGTATTAGCCAAGTTATCAAGTTGGGTGATAGATGTGATGTCTTCATCATACATACTATCATTTATTCCAACAAAACCTACCTCTTGAGGCACAGCTCTTTGTAAGGCACTATTAGAAACTTGCTTGTATTCCTCTATATTATTAATAAGAGGAACATCTCTAAGAAGTCCTTCCTGCTTTAGTGCATCTATACTTTTAATTCCCTTTAACCCACCTACTCCTTGTGTAGATGGGTCTTGGATTTGTTGATTATTTGCCATATTCTTCTACTCTAATTTAGAATCTGTATTACTTTGTCTCTTAGCAAGTGTATTGAACTTACCATAGATATAATTCATCATTGTATTGATGTATCTTTGAGCTTCTACATCATAGCCATTCTCAAGAAGTACATTAATATTATTCATATACCCTGCTACACTTCTATCTGCATCATCTATTAGCTCAGGGTCAATAACTGCTGATTTAGTTTTACCATCCTTAGTAGCATTGATTATAAGTCCAACCTCTGGGTCATAGCTTATATCATTGTCACCAGTGAAGTAATCTGAGATATTCTTTAACTTAATAGGGTCTCCCTTCCTATTATCATCAAGTTCATAAAGACCAGTTGATTCTGTAGCTGCACCTAAGGTTCTTGCATTCTCCTTTATAACTTGAGAAATTAAGTCACTCTGAGTTATATTAGGTTTATATATAAAGTTCCTTACAGCACTGCTCCTAATATCAGCTTGTAACTTCTGTTCAAGTTGGTCCATATTACCATCCTTCATATCATACTTCTTGATTATCTGTTTAAGCCTTTCTGCATGAGGTTTAACCTTATATATTCCACCACCAACATTCACACCATATTGAGTTGGATAACCCGGATTAATTCTCTCAACTTCTTCATTAATCATTGCAGGATTAGCTCTTAACTGTTGTATGAACTGTAGGTCATTATTAAGTTCAGTAGTCTTCTTGTCTCCATCTACTTTAGTTTTAGGTACTGACCTAAATACAGCAGAGGGGGTTCCTTCTGTCTTACCCTTCTTGAGTTTAGCTAACCTTTCCTGCATTGCATAATCATAAGCCTTATTAGAAAGAGTTTGATATTGAGTTTCACCTACTGCATTCCATAAACCTTGTCTTGCATAGTCATAAGCCCTATTGAGGATATTCTCATCATTCCAGTTCCTAATACCAGAACTTCCTACTATATCTTCTACAATACCTTGAAGTATAGGAGAAGCCTCAGGATTATTCTGTACAGCCTGCATAATCTCCTCAGGTCTGAATCCCTTCTGCATTATAGTTTCGTAGTATTGATTACCTAAGATTGTTCTCCACTTTCTTGGGTTCTCTCTTACTTCCTTAGCTAAATTCTGTGCAGCAGTACCCACTTGTTTGGATAATAGTGCTCCAGAATAGGATTGTGGTGATAGGGCTGGGTTAGATATTAGTTCATCTAAGGAAAGTGTAGAAGCAGGTCTATCAAATAACAGTGTACTATCTTGAGCCTGTAATTTCCTTTGTTCATCTACTAACTCTTGTCTTCTCTTATAAGCCTGTTCTATAGGAACAATCTCAGAAGAGTATCTTCTTTTCATATCAATTAATCCTTGCCTACTTGCAGGAGTAAGTCCTTGTTTAGCTAATGACTCAGCTTGTTTAGCCAAGTCATTAGAATATTGTTTATACATTGCATAAGTCTTTGGGTCTGTCTGTTCATTAGCAAGTCTTTCAAATACACCTGCCTTAGTACTTAACTCTCCCATTCCTTCCTGTATAGTATTATACTCATTAGTATAAGCCTGTAGTGGCTGTAACATTTCCTGATAAGAGAATGGTCTGAACTTAGCATTGGAAATAAATGAATAATTAGCCATAAGTGAATCCTTTCTTCTTTTTTAATTTGCCACCTTTAGATTTCTTCTTTCCTGAGTAATTACCTCTTGTGTCCATCTGTAATACTCCTGCATCTGCCAATCTGTCAAGCCATGATGCTTGTTCCTGCTCCCAACCTATATCTCCTAAACCTTGTAAGAAGTTAGTTATATTAGCACTTCTTCTTGCACTATCTTGGTCTTTAATAGCTTGCCTTAATTGAGCAGCAGACATAGCAGCTCTCATTCTTAATTCATCATTTTGATTGTTAGCCATTGCAGCTCTCATAGCACCTTCACTATTAAACTGGTTGGTTCCTCTATTAAAGCCTTCCACTTGTTGCCTTTGAGCTAAGTTGTATTCTTCAGCCTTTCTTGCCAAGTCACCTAAATTCTGACCATAATTATAGTCAGCAGCTAATAGACCAGCTTGCATATTTGCCCTATTTCCACCTGAGGTATTCTGTAATCCCCTTCTTGTTGCATTTGCAGAAGCATCAAGTCTGTTGATATAATAGTTTCTATCAAATGGCTGGTAACTTAAATAGTTACCAATAGGTGTGAAGTCTACATTTCCAAGGTTCTTAGTAGAGTTCAATACTAAGTCTGCATTTTCATAATCAGGTCTACTAAACATATCAGTTATAGCACCTATTCCTGCTCCTACTATTGGAGCATATCTCAACCAAGAAGCCCTTTCTCTTCTTCCACTATCATCTTCATCTCCTGAAGAGATAGGTGATTGAGGAGAAATGGATTTAGGAACTGGAGGAGTAGGGATATTAAATGAAGGAGCAACAGGTTCAGAAAGAGGTGTATTCTCTATTTTATATGTTCTTGAAGCTGCCTGCATTGCATTATGTACAGGACCCTTCTTCCTATCTGTAGCAAGTCTCTTTATATCTGATATGTCAGTAAAGGTATTACCTCCAATAGGTCCAAACTCTTGACTATTGATTCTTTTAAGCCAATTAAGTGAGCTTGGTTCTCCTTCTTGAAGAAAATTAACAAAGTTCATATAATCTCCTGTGTACCAATCATCTTGTATTGGTGTAAAGTTCTTATATGTTTTGTAAGGTCCACCATACTCAAATTTATTGGTATCACCCTTCCCTCTTCTATTCTTTATTCCTTCTTGAGCCTCAGCAAGTCTTGACATATTTGCCTCCAAACCTCTTTTACTTATTGGGTCATTTGGTCTTTCCTGACTTTCAAGCTGTGCATATTTAGCAGCATCAGCAAATGTATCCCCTTTCAATTTATATTTCTTCTTGATACTCTCAGGTAATTTTATTCTATTACTGAATACATAATCATTATATATAACCTCTCCTTGTTCAACTAAGTTAGGCACACCTTGTTGGTCAACACCAATCTGAACTCCTTCATTAGGATTCTGTTCATGAGTTCCACCTTCATCAATAATAGTAACACCATTGTTGAAGTCTCCTCCATGTGTATTTAACCATCCACCAAAGGCATGATTCCATCCTCTTGCATTTTGTGCAAAGGTAGCCCTCTTTCTTATAGTAGGAGAATTGCTTCTTTTACCTCTTGCAATACATTCAGAAGTAACCTTGCCTCCACAATATTCAGTAAACTTACCTCTATTCTTTTTCTTAATATGAATACCACCACCCTCAGCAAAGGTGTTCAATTCATCCATAGCTTGAAATGAATTAGGAAGAGAAGTCAATCTAAGATTTCCCATAGCTTTCAACTCTGAATTATTTAATTCCCTATTGGCTAACTCATAGTTTAATGCCTGTCCTCCTATAGTTCCAAGTGGACCCCCATAAGCTGCATAATTAGCCAGAAGGCTTTGGTCACTTATAATATCAATATTTCCAGCAGTATTGCCTAAAGAACTTAGTGCTCTTTGATTAGCTTCATCTATTTGTCTGTTTAATGCTCTTGTCTTCTTCTTGGCTTTATTACTGAACCACCCATCAGAACCCACCTGAGATTTACTTACATTAGCCATGCTTCTATAATCTCCCCAGTCACTAAGTAACTGGTCATTTGTAGTAGCTCCTGAAACATAATTTGACTGTTGGATAGCTTTATTTTCTGTCTGATTAACAAACTCTTTATTTATCTTACTTCCAAAAGCTGCATTAACCAGTCCTCCAACAAGGTTAACTCCAGCTCCAATAAGACCTCCAACTCCAGGAATTGCAGATGCAACAGAGCCTACACCCTGCATTATATTACCAACACCTGTAGTATTACCTTGAGGGTTGGCAAATCCACTGATTAAATTAGCCCCTGTGTTAGCCAATCCACCAGATAGCCAAGAAGGAAGTCCACCTCCATTGGCAAACTTCCTATTTCTTCTTGTTATAACTTTATTCTTAACCATCTTATTAATCTATTTTGATACAAAGGTAAGTATAATATTTGACTTATCAAATGTAATATTTAAAATAGTAGCATACTATAAATAAAATAATTATCACACATTGTAATGAACCATTATATCATGTAATTCTGCCCTATAAGTATTCTTACATATATTTGATAGCTTTACATAAGCCCATGTATTTCTAATTCTATCTCTACCATTAGTACTATCTCTTGGGATTAAAGCCCTCCATACATTAAACTTTTTCTTCAAATTTGAAGGAGTAGCTTCACTAAGACTTAACATAGAAAGTCCAGACTGGTATTCATTCCATACCTCAAGTTTATCAAATGAAGTTAATGGCATAAACACTCCTGACTGGTCATAGAAGTCAGCTCTATACTCAACTACATTAAATATCTTATCATATGGTTCCTCAGGATTACATACTACAGTAACATAATATGGCTTGAGTTCTCCATAGAAACTATTGTAGTCTCCAAGTTCATGTTGCCATATTGTATTATTCTTATAACTGTAGAAATTACCATTCATGTTGAACATAAAAGGAACATTCTCATAGTTAAAAAATGAAGTAAACTCCTGAAGAAGTTCTGAATAGCATAGGCAGGTATCATTCTTTATGAAATAGACATCATCATTTGTAGCATCATATTGTATTATATAGTTTGAGAAGTCTCTGCTATTCCATTCAGTTAATGAATTAGTTTCACCAATAAATGTTCTGAAACCTTTCTCAGATGATATGCTGCTTAGTTGTTGACCATTAAACAGCATTATATCATTTGTTATATTATCTATGAAGTACATTCCTGATGGAGTTATAGTCTTAGCCCATTTATTCTGTAGTCCATGTGCTATTGTCACATATCTCTTTCCATCTACTTTATAGCTATTACTTATTTCAATAGGTACACCTTCAGATGTAGGAATCTGTACTCTTGAGTTAAATAATATATTAGCTATACCTTTATCTTGAAAAGAGAATATTTCATTTCCTAACTTTTCAAGTAACCTTAATTCACCTTTATCCCCATCCAAGTCAAGGGTAGAAGCAACAGTTATATTAGTCCATGTATCAGTTAACTCACCAAGTGATTTAGTCTTAGTCCATGTTATACTGTTTGGAAAGTAATCTATGTTATACCTGTTATAGTTTATACTTCTATAATTAAAGAAATTATTCTTCTGTGAGTAAACAGGATTAAGAAGATTGAAGTTCTGAGGAGTCATTACAAGGTTATTTGATTGACCTCTGTTCCTGTCATATCTTCCATCTATATTAACTCTTGTTTCACACATAAATGATATAATCTCAGTCATACTGTTTTGGTCTTCCAAAGTAAATGGATATGTCTTTAAACAATCATATCTCTGAAAGTAAGTATCGCCTTCATTATATATAATCCTTGCAGATGTAACAGCACTACTTCCATTAACAAGATTAACCACTGGACCAGCAGCAACCCATCTATTAGCTTCAAGTGCCTCTTCAGAGGTTCCACCAAACCTATTTACTACATTATCATTATATAACTCTCCTATCCATAACCCTGCTGAAGTTGCTCCTGAAATAATATCCTGATAGATTGGTAAAGTCTCTGTGGTTGGAAATGAATCTAACCATACAGGAGGCACCTTTACATCTACACCACCAATAGCAGTTGATATAGGGTTATTACCATTATCAGGGAGAATAACCTGCTGCCTTTTTGCAGTATAGTTAAATGCAAATACAGCATGTGGAGTTGACTTGTATTTCATACTGATAGGTTCAGTGAAATACTTCATATTGTTATTTGTTATCTCAGTAAGGTTATATGTAGAAACAACTGAACTATTAAATATAGTATTATAGTCTCCCTTCTCATAACCTGAACCTCCATTCCATCCTGCAAGATATATAGTATATCCCTTACTGTCAATCCACTCTCCATAGAATCCAGGAGCAAGAACCCTATCAACATTACCATAATAATTCAAGTTACCAAGTCCTGAATTGGTAGGAGGATTAATCTTAATCAGACTTACCTCATTGGAGTTGAATATACTAACATTAGTAATACCATTGTGATTCTCATCATCCCTTTCAGCATACCATACTTTACTTATATCAAAGTAAGATGTAGTAAGTGAGTACCTTAAATTAGATAGTTTCTTTTGTTTAAGTTTTGCAGGAATCTTTTCACCTTCTGCAACATTACCTACATTAACAAGTGAACCATTTCTATGCCAAGGATATACCATCCACCCTACTGGGAATGAGAATAGATTATTTGCATCCTTCTTACCTTTAGCCATCCATAAAGGAGCAGAACTAAGAACTTTCCATCCTTGGTCATTACCAAGAGAAGTGCTGTTAACCTGTATAAAAGGTTTATATAGACCTAAGTCAGATGGGTCTGGATTAGGAGTTTCTGCAAGTACACTTACATCTGACTGTAAAGCATCTAAACTTATGACTCCTACAATCCTAAACTTAACTGACTGACCATCAATAGATTGTAAGTCATCATTGAACTCTATATCAGGTGAATGGAAGGTTACTATATTTTGGTCTACCACAAACTGGTCATCATAGGGGCTTACATAATTAAGCCTCTCCTGAGTTGATGAAAACTTCTTATATGAGTCAAAAGTTCTATTGATAGCATCATTACTCTGTATCTCTGAACCTCTTGCTCTTGCCTGAGATAATGGATAGTTATGTATGCAAGCCAATGGACTTGGTATTTTATCCCAATCCTGAGTACTTATATTCCCAGGAGCAAAAGGTCTACAGAACCATGAAGACTGTGCATAGGGAGAGTTATTTATCCTATCCTTTATATTTGCCACTGTAGGACATACAATACCCTGACACAGTATGGTTCTATCACTTGGTGAAGGATATACTACCACTCCCCTTGCTCTTATATAACCTAAGTCAACAAGTTGTTGGATAGTTGTAGCATTATTCAAATCATAATAACCTGTTACAAGTTTATATCTTGCTCTTCCACCAGAGCTCATAACATTTATAGTTGAAGGATGCTGATTTACTACTGAGTCATTAATAAATATAGCCTCAGACCATTTTCCAGTCTTATGTTGAAACTGTATTCCAAATCTATAAGTCTCACCATACTTGAATGTAGTAATCTGTGATGAAGAAAACTTAAGTTGATTTATATAAGGATAGGTTCCATATACTTCATTTGCATATAAATCCTTAGTACTAAAGTTAATAGTACCTCCTCTTAGTGAGTTCTTAATTGTAGGGGTAACTAATTTCCTGTTAATCTTATAGTTACCTAAGAATAAGGTATTATCCTTCTGTGTCATGGTCTTGAATACTACATCCTCACCCCCTACATACAATAACTCTGTAGGATCCATACTACTTCCTGTAGTATTAGTATCTACATAACTTACAGTACTTCCACTAATAACAATATCAGCTACATTCTTGACTACAGGAGTTGCATCTATTGAAGTTCTATATATTGAATACAACCTAATATATTCAAAACTTGTATCTACATTTGATAACTCTATCCTGAATGAGTTACTTACCTTATCTTCAGGAGACCCACCTCTATCACCAAAAGAGGTATAGAGAAGGTCTGAGGTAGCAAATATATTACTCTCCTGACCATATTTATTAAAATAGGTCATTGCATATTGAATAACTCCTGGAGCAAACACTCCATTAGCTGTGTCTATTCTACTCACTTTTAAAGTCTCTTTGAGACCAAGTACCTGAACAAAATCAAAAGAATTATTAGTATATCCAGATGGGTCTGCTATAATATTTATAACCCTTGGTCTGTTCAATCCATCAGTCCAATATATCTTCTGAATATTATCATTCTCATATATACTTAAGGCTTCAATAGGATATTCCACATTGAAGCCAAGATTGCCTTGAAATAGTAACTTACTTTCAAAGAAGTTACTTGGTTTATATTCAAGCCTATATATTCTATCTGTACCTGAGTTTGTAGTAAATATAACCACATAGTTATTCAGAATAGCACTTCCTATGTACTGTCCTTCTATTTGGGTAGGGGTTATAGTAACCTCCTTATTACCCTTTTCATTTGTTATTGAAAGGGCAGTAGAGTGTTCTCTTGCAGTTATTCTAATATTCATTGCATCATACATATAATTATTAGATAACTTGCTTTTAGAGATGTCTCTGTTCATCCCTTTTGGTATAAATTGTACTACTTTAGATTCCATATTAATGTAGTTTTATATATTCTTTGTCTCCTAAATGCTGGAAACCTTTCTTAAATTCATTCATTCTTGGAATAAGCTGGTTCCACATATTAGTAATTGACTCCATCTCTGATACAGAAGGAATAATGAACTCACTGTTACATTGAGCTGCTTTAAAAGCATAAGATTGCTGTGTATTTTGCATTACAGCAGGACTTATTTTACCCATGTCAAAAAGGATAGTAAACCATTCTTTCTTTATATATAACTCCAATGTAGCAAGGAAAATAGAATTATTTGGTAGTAAAGGAAATCCATCACTATCTACTGCTATTGCATTATAACTTATATCAACCTTACCAGTCCTGAAGGAAGTAAAGATAACAGAGCCTTGTGTCTTAAAGCTATTCTCTGTTCTTCCAGAATGATTATGAGGACTGACAAAGGTACTTGTCATAGACCTCAGACATTCTCCACTATCAGATAACCTGACCTGATTTATAGATACTAAATCACAAGGTAATATACCTCTATAGTCCTCTATTTTTATTGTACACTCCTTCTGTATCTTAGTATTAGGTAAACCCATAACACCAATAAAGTCAAGAGTATATTGCACTGCTGACTCTATTGAAAGGTCACTAAGTAATGGGTGTCTAAGTAATCTGCTTAGTACCTCCCTGATATTTACATAATCTATATTGTTAACCATAATTTACTTTCCTTTCTAAGTATAAGGCATCAATAGAGCCCTCTTTTATTTTCTGACTTAATCTAATCTTTAAATCCTTATTAAATAGGAACTCATAGTAGGAGTTATTATTATAGTTAGCTAACTCTCTATTATAGTATATTTTAAAGATTTCTTTCTCCTCCACTTTAACAAGTGTTTTATTCTTATGAGCTTCCTTGTCTTCATACCAAAGTTCTATTGTTTTATTCCAGTCAATAGGAAGGTTAGTTCTAACCTTACCATCCTTTCCAATCTTTATACTCCTGCTATTCTTTCTTAGCTCAATGGAGCCCATCCTATGTGGAAGTTTTACATCATGACCTTGAATTATTTCTTCAGCAAGAAGAAGGTTTATCTTCCTTGTAATAGCAAAGTATTGAGATTCTGTAAGTACATATTCCTTAGACTTTGGTTTATTCTTTCTATAGTATTTATAACCATCATATATACCTAAAGAATTATTAACTTTATACTTCTTAGGATGATTAACCTTTTTAATCCTTTTCTTAAATTCATCTAAGCTTTCTATCATCTTCTAACTTCATCAAGATTATCCTGTGCATCATTCACTTCATCTTTTGGGGAATATTCAGGACCCCTCAACTCTTTAACTACAAGCTCTATCAATGGAGGTATAAGACTATCCTCAATAGGGAAATCTTTATCCATTATATCACATATATCACCATCCTCTGATGGACATTCATAGTCTGCTGCTTTCTCTGCATCTTCAAAGATAGCTGTAAACCTTACATTCTCAAGATATAGGAATTGTGGATTTGATGATTTAAAATAAAGATAACCATCAGGAGCAATAGAACAATAGATTATATTCTGTAGGAACTTGTTATATCCTACATATCTCATTCTATCTCTTCCTACATATGATATTTCACCTTGATAAAAATCAATAGGATATACCCTTGGATTACCTATCTTCATAGTAACAGGTAACTTATTCTTGCTTCTTAAATAACATCCTCCTTCACAAGCTTCTCCTGATATAGCTGGGACCTGCTTAAGCCCTAAGCATAATGTCTGGTAATTACTCTCTGGTATAGGCTTCTTTATATCAGAATATCTTTGCTTAAGTAGAAATACCCTATACTTAAATAGCAGGAATGATATATGGTCTTGTGTAAATGTAGAGTCATCTGAACTTAACTTAAGTTCATCTATACACATATATGTCAATTCTTTTAATGTTGCCATAATAATTTATTTAGTTATTAAACAATAAAGACATTGCAAATATAAGTAAAATGACTCATATATACAATGTCTTTATTGATTTTATTTGCTGACTATAAGGATAATACTATCCTATTCCTCTTAATTCAACTGTTACAGGAGTATCATAATATTCGGGGAAATCTATTAAGCATGTAGTTCCACATAAGCAGTATATAACTCTTGATATAGTCCTTATATCATCTTCTGTTACAAATCCTCTAAAGTCTGTTAACAACTCCTCAAGGAATAATAGGGCAAGTAACTTATATACATCATCATAGTTCTTGTAACCAAACTGAGATAATGCTATGAAATAGTTATCAAGTGCCTCTGTCTGTAGTTTGGCTAATTCATCCATGACAAACACATTTAGTTACAGTTGAACTTGTATCAATGAAGAACTTCTTCCAATACTTGATAGCCATAGTATAATTCTTAGTTATCATACTTACTGATATTGCCTTAAGTCTCAGCATCTTATTTACAAAGTTCTTGGGAATACAACAAGTATTTTCTACCTCTTTCACACTATTCATAAGACATTTATATACAGGGTCAAGATTAACTACAGCTTTACTTATTGTTACTTCCTGAGAACCATTTAGACTTTTAACCCAAACTATAAACATCCTGTCTTCCAATGGAATCTTCAAATCAGTCTGAGATAAAGTGACTGAAGCTTCAGTTACAGAGCCTTGACTTAAATCAATTGTATGTACAGGATTACTACTTGGTCCTTCTGGAACATAGGTGTTATCAGAATCTATGATTATAGTCTGTATATATTCTTTAGTAGCTTCTCCATGATAAGTAGTTGAAACTTTTATATCAAGATATTTATCATCAGGAGTTATCTCTAATTTTTCAAAATGTACATCCATAATTTTTAATATTAGTGATAAAAAAAAAGGAGCATAGAACCCTATGCCCCTTATACTTTATTAACTCTCTTATGCTGGGTTAGCAATAGATAGTCCTGAAGCTGCATTTACAGCAGCTACCAAAGCTTTCATCAAAGTGTGACTTCCATCATCTTCACAAACAATTGTGATAGTTCTTTCAGACTTCTGAACTGATTCATTAGAGCCAATGTATGAATAATGAATATCCAGAGTATCATACTTCTTACTTGGGTCAACTAAGTAAGTTGTAGTAATATTGTTAGGATATCCCATACCTCTGTACATATCTCCTCTTGCACCCATGCAGAAATATTCAAGGTCTGCAATGTTATGACCATTCTCTACTTTCTTAGTAGAAGCTACTTTCTTAACATCTCCCCAAATAATTTCTTCACCATCAACTGTAATAGTAGTAGGCTGAACACTGAAAGGAATGAATGCTTGAGGCATTTTACCAAGAATCCAATCTTGCTGTACTTCCTCAATTATAATCTTATTATAGTCAGCCTTGTTAAGTTCAGCTTCTTTAGTTGCTGATGTAACTGGAACATCAGTACCATCTGCTGCTGCACTATTCAGATAGATATTTACCAAAGGAGTAGTCTCATTAGCAATATTCTTAGCAAGAGACAAAGCTAATGCTTTGTAGAAGTTTGAGGCAGTCATTCCTGAAGTAGCCTTTACAAAACCATACTTGAAGTATTGGTCATCCTCTCCAATACCAATAAATTGTCTGAATGCAAGTCTTAACACATATTCCTGAGCCTGAACTGGTGCAGGAGCCAATGCTGAAAGAGTTACTTCATATCTTGCCAATTTATGTGCCATACTACCTGAAGCAGTTGCTTTAGCAGAGATTATATTAGCAATTGTAATTTTATCACTTGATACAATACCTGCTGGACTCATGTACTGAAAATACAGAGTAGTCTTAGCTGTATCTGCTTTTGGCAGAATAGAACCTGCTGCATCTGTAGATAGCAAGTTATTACCTGTCTTTAATGCTTTTTCGACATATAAATGTCTTACTTGGTTGATTGAAAATGTTGCCATTTTAATATAAGTTTAATTAAACAATTCTTTATTTACTACCTGCTTGTGGGTTTCTACTTATAATAGCAAGTCTAACTGCCCTCTCAAGTATTGCCCTGTGTATTACAGGATTTAGTTCACATTCTGTTATGGTACTAACTCCATTGATACTTAAATCAGAAGGAAGATTAACTAATATAATTGGGGTAGGTCTTGATAGATATCTAACCAAATACTTATCAATATTATAGTCAGACACAATCTCAACTATACCATCATTTATATCAAGTCTTAATGCTCTTCCTCTTCCTGGACCCCTGAATGGGTTTCTATATACTCTATAGAAATCATCTTGAGCTACTGGAGTTATAGAAGCTTCTTCTCCATCAAGGCATCCTAATCTTGAGTCTTTTAATACTGCTGATTCATAAGTAATGAACCATACATCTTCAGGTATCTGAAAGAACATTGAACTCTTAGATAAACCTAAGTGACCTGTTAATTTTTCACTTGTTTCAAAGGTCTTTACTAAGTTACTTAAGTATCTTCTGACTTCTTCTGTTCTTTCCAGACTATCTCCATACTGATTCTTACCTGTATAGATTTCTATTATAATCTCTTCCTGAGCATTTGTCAGGAATACTGATTTCTCATATTCATCAAAGGCAAGAGGAGTAGTAGAACCAAATTCTGGACTTGCTGAATATGAATCAAGCAAGGTATCAAATCCATCAGAAAATTCCTTAGTAGTCATTATTCACTTCTATTACCTAATTCAACACTTGCCTTCAAATCTTCTTCATAGGCAGCTTTGGCTAACTCAACACCTCTTTGTAGGATTTCTCTATGAATTAAAGGATTAAGTTCACACTCACTAACAGTATTCTTACCATTGATTGAAACATCTCCATATTCACTTGATAAGTTAGTAAGAATAATAGGAGCAGGTCTTCTTATATATCTAACTGTATATTTTGATATTGTCTCACCTGAGTGAGGAATTACTTCTGACTGAACAGTGTTTCCTTCACCTTTAGTAACAAGTCTCCATACTTGATATTTAAGAGGTTCCTTGTAAGGCTTTGACATCAGTCTTGTATATTCATCATATCTGATTGGTATTACTTGCTTTACTCCTGTATTAGTTGTAAGGCTTTCATTAATCATTAAGAATAAATCAACAGGTAGTTTATACACCTTTGCTCTAACATCAAATGTTGTTGAAGGAGAATCAACAACAGTTCCATTAGCTACAGTAATAAGCCCTGAGAAATCTATCTGTCTTTTTGCAGAACCATCAAACCCCTCAGAGTATTTATTACCTTTGGGGTTGAAGTAGTTCTTTATAATCTCCTCTTGTGCTTTAGTTAAGAATACTGATTTCTCATATTCATTCAAGCCAGGAGCAGCATTAGACATTATATTATTATACAGGACATCAAATTCATTTGAAAATTCACTTGTAGTCATCTTTCATTATACTTGATTACTCCTTTACTTTAGCTTCTATACTGAACTTCAAATCTTGATTCTTTGGAAGGTTCAGATATTTAGCAGCCATATTAAGAGTAGGTTCTTCATTATCACCACATAATGGTGTGCCATCAGACTTTAAGTATAACATACCACCTCTGTTGCTAATTACTCCCTCTTCAATAGCTTTCTTAATCAAGCCCTTAGTTGGAAGTAATGGGTCAGTTGCAACTCTTAAGAAGAGCTTAGCATCTGCCTTAATCAGGTTATTAACCTTTTCTTGCAGGAACTCAAGTTTAGAGTTCTTTGAGGTTGGTCTGCCATCAATAGTCTCAATGATAGTTCTGAGGATTAAAGTATCATCTTGGATTTTACCAAACTCCATGTAAGACTGCATTGTAAAGTTCATATCCTTTTTAGCATTCTTGACTTCTTCACCTTCTTGTATAATCACAAATTGATATGTGGCTTTAGGATAATCCTGTAACTCCTGAAGAGATGGTGCAATATAAGCCTTGTTTGCAAGTAGGATTTTATACTTGATGTAGTCATCAGGGTCAGATAGATTTAGGAAGTTGTCTCCCTTTGTCAACCTAACCATAGCATTCTCCCAGAAGTTATCTACTTTCTTATAGATACTAAGTGCATTGAATTCAAGTCCCATTATATCCTCAAGGAAAGATTTCTCTTTATCTGTGAGAACATTTACAAACATTCCTGAAGAAAGCTTAGGTACTGTAAACCATTTAACAGCTCCTTCAGCCATACCTCCATATAGAATATGTTTAGGGTCTCTTACTATACCACTCTCTTTTGGTACAAATCTTACAATAATCCTTTCATTTCTTAAACAGTTAATAGTATCCTCTTCCTCTACAACTGCTTGTTTCTTTTGCTTTTTAACAGCTTTAGGTTCAGGTGAAATAACATCAGTTACATGTTCTTCTTTCATAATTTCATCATCATCTAAAACTACACTAACTTCTTTAGCCATATTTTACTTCTCCAATTTAAAATAAAAAAAAATAGGGAGAGGGAATATCCCACTCCCCTTTATATTACCCTTCCAGTATTGCTGGAATTAATGACATAGTTCTTGTTGGGTCAAGCACACAAACACCTAATGTTGCCATCTTGTGAATTATTGCTGAGTCCTCATCAAATGACATATGAGGATTACCCTTAGCACCTGTGAATGGATTTCTCAAACCCCACTGGTAGCTTCTAAGTTCATTGTCACCCTTAATTCTACATTTAAAGATATTAGGCTGGTCCATAGTACCAATATACCAGATATCAAATCTGTAAGACATAGCAGGACCACCCATTGGGTGAATAATCTTGTTTCTTACAGGGTCATCATAGAATGGGTCTACATCAAGTCTAACTCTAACACCATTAGGAGCTTTATATTCCACAAATTGGAAACCAGCACTAAGTGCATTTGAGTGGAGTTTAGACTGAGTCTTTTCTACAACTCTTGTAGAGTTATTATCAAGTACAAAAGTAGTCCAGCCAGATATAGTTTGCAGAACTGCCTTATGGAACAGGATAGCACCTCTTTCACCAGTCTTGATGATAAACAATCTATCACTCATAGACAGTTTAGAAGCTGAAAGTTCATACAAGGCATCTTCAAGCAACTTCAAGCTAAATGTATTGTAGTACATAGTATTGGCAACCTCTGTCTGTTCAAAGATACCAGCACCAGTCTTAATAACATTACCTGACTTACCAAAGTTCATGTATTCACCATTAGCATTCCTGTTTGAGGTACCAAATGCCATAGCATTATTCTTGTATTCAGAGAATTGTTCCTCTACCTCATAGTCTACGTAGTGCATCCACATATTAGCAGTATCCTTAACCTGCTTGCCATTTACATTCCTAACCATAGGAATACCTATAGCAAGTTTCTTGCCAAGCTTATTACCAGCTACCTTATGTTGGATTCTAATAACAGACCATTCATTTCTCATAGAGACAGGAGTACTAAACCTAATATCACCTACCTTTCTGGAGAGTTCCTTCTCTACAGGAGCAAAGTCTACAGAGAATCTTTCACCAGCTTGAAGTCTTTCAGCAGGACATCCAGTGGTATTACCACCCATGAGTTCTACTTTGTAGACAGCATTAGTACCTTCCATTCTTGCATCACCAAGGATTCTAAATGGATATACTTGGTTCAAATTACCTACAATAACTTCACCATCTGCAAACCAATCTTCTGGGAATACAAGATAGAAAGGTGATGTTCCCACACCAACATTAGCTGCACCTTCTGCAACTACTGTACCATTCTCATCTCTTGCTTCTACAAGTGGAATATTCCTTCTTGCAGAACCAATAACATCCCAGTAATATTCATTATCATCCTCAAACTCTCTTACTGGGAACTGATTCAGGAATGTATCCAGAGTTTTCCCTCTATTGAATGCCAGCAATTGCACCATAAGTTTTGTAGCCTTTTGAGGTTGCATCTGGAAGATAGAGCCAAGGTGATTATCACTTGTCAGACCCTTCCAGGATTGGAAGCCTAACATTTGAAATTTACCTAATTTACCAGCCATAAAATTAATTATCTTTTAGTTTATAAATATGTTTAGACATCAGGAGTCCAGCCATTTCCAATATAAGATTCATTGTCCTCCTCAATACCACCAACATATCTTGGATTACCTGCTGAGGACCTTGAACTGCTACTTAGTTTGTGTTCCAGTTCTCTTAAACTTTGCTTGACTTCTTTCTTTACTTTGCCCTTGACTAAACCATCAAGGTTCTTAAAGCCATCAGTAAGTGTGAAGAGTACACTAAGATATTTCTTAAACTCAACTGGGTTGTCTCTTTCATACTTTCCAATTGTAGTTAAGTATTCACCATCTTCTGTTTTGAATACAGGCTTAGCAATGTTATCAAAGGCTTTCTGTCTTGTAACTTTATCCAGTGGTATTCCTTCAAATACCTCTTTGTCTTCAAGCATTACCTTCTTAAGCTTTTCAGCCTGCTCCTTAACTCTTCTTTCTTCTGCTTTTGCTTCTTCTTGTGCTTCTTTGATAAGTTCCTGATAACTCTCAGTGAAGTACTTTCTGTTTTCTTCTAAGGCTTCCTTAGCATCTTCAACATCTGTACCTGCATTAAGAGATTTCTGAACTTCCCTTTGTGCCCTTGCATCACTGTATCCTCTATTTCTAAAGTCCTGATAAATAAGCTTCTGTCTAAGCATTTCACCTTTATCATTCTCAGCAGTGATATCTTCTTCTTTAATTGAATCAAGATATGAAAGAGTATTCTCATACTTCTTTATTTCTTCTGGTTCAATATCAGTATTAAGAGCAGCATCAATTCTCCTTTGTCTTTCATCAAGTCTTGCTTGAATTTGTTTTTCAACTGCTTCAGCAAAGTCTTCAGGTTCATTGATACTCTTTAATGTTTCATCATCAAGGTCAGGGAAGATACCCTCATCTTTCAAGGCACTGGCAATGGAAGAGTAGAAGTTAGTTTTGGGAGAAGTACCACCATCCTTTTCAGAGTTGGTATCTTCCTTTTCTTGATTATCTTTATCTTCACTACCTACGCCCTCTGGAGTGTCAAATAGATTTTCTGCATCTACTATCTCTTCCTCAGTAGTTTCCTTTTCTTCTTCAGTATTTACAGACTCTTCAGTCTTAGTTTCTTCTTGACTATCTTCATTAAATAGACCTTCAATGTCTACCATTTCTTCTCCAGATAGTATAAAATCTTCATTTAATCCATCCATAGTTTTCTCCCTAATTATTAACTGACTGCAAAGTTATAATAACTATTTGATATAGGCAATATGGTAATTAAGATGCTTTAGATTATATAAATAAAACCTTTATTTACTGAACAAAAGAAAGGGTGTAATAACAAGTACTACACCCTCTCAATAATTATGCTTCCTTAAAATACTTCCATATTTTACATCCACCCTTATAATCATCATCCTTGAACCAGAAGTTGATTGCAGACTCTATGATTTTTGTATCAATATTATCTCCGAACCAAGCTTTAAATAGTTCACAATAATCATGATATTGGGCATTGATTGCAACATATACATCAGCATGAGTTACAGATTGAGGAATTATTCCTCTATATCTTTCACATACCTCTTTGGCTTTAGACATGTCAAATTTCTCTCCAACATATTTCCTTCCATTTTCAGTATGATACATTTGAGATACAGTATATTTTGCATAGGATTCATTGAAGTGTTCACCTTCATTTCCTTCTAACATCATTTCCATCAATCTCTTTTTATCCTCATGGTCCATATACTTCATCTGTTCTATAAACTCACCTTTTGGGCTATGTCTATTAAAGTAGAAATCCTCATACATTTCATAAGGGTCTCTCATATCTTTGAAATCTTCTTCAAAGAATTCACCTCTTTCAGAATCTCTTCTCATGCCTCTACCTCTACCTCTACCTCTTGCAAACTTTTCAGTTTCAAAATGCTCCTTGAGTTTTCTCATAAAGTCATCATCAGACATTCCTCTGCCCTTATTTCTAAGGTACTCTCTTAATATAATTTCATCCATAATCACAGTTATTTAGCAGTTAATAATTCCTTGAAACCTTCTAAGTCCTGCCCATTAAATACTAAACTTTTATTTGTTAATGGTATATTGAGTTTAATTGTTCCACCTCCAATATTAATATCTCCCATAAATGGGGTCTTGAAGGTAAATGGTTCAGTAGTCATGACTGACTCTATCATTTCAGATAGGATAGCTTCTACATCTATTTCACCATTTTCATCTGCAATAAGCTCAAGTGTTTTGTTTATCTTGCTGAGATTCTTGTCTAATGCTCTTGTAATTAAAGGTTTAGCAAAACTAATCATAGGATTTGTCTTTGCTACAGCTTCAATTTGAGTACCAAGGAATGTCTTTAATCTGTCTGTCAGTTGGGGTATAGTTACCATAATTACATATTAGCTTTAATAAATTCTTCATAGGTTACATTAGGATTAGATTTACTAAACTCTCTGAACCTTCTAAACATCTCCATCTCTTTGTTAGTGGTATCAATTATCTTACCTTTTAACTTCTTCACTATCTTAAGTTGATGTGTTAATAGGTCTTTACCTTCCTGAGTACCTTCAATCCTACCTTTCACAAGGCTCAGAATTTCAGCTTGTACAAGACTCTGTAGCTTATTATAAGTATCTACATAGTCTTCATCTTGAAACAGCATATTCTTTTGTTCATCTGTCATAGGCTCTATTTCTGAATCTATTTCATCCCAGATTAACTTCTGAGGAGGCTGTTGTACTTGGGGTTGGGTCATTTGTTGCATTCTTTGTTGCTTTGCATTTTCAAGTAGCTGTTTCTGTTTCTCAAGAAGCTGAATCTGCTCCTCAATATTACTTCCAATAGAAGTTGTACTTAATAATGGGTCCCCTCCCCCTAATATTACTTGATTTACTGGAAACATAATTAAAACAAATAAAAGTTAGTATTTAAAGAAAGAAAAGGGGAGAACTAACTCCCCTTTAATTTATCAGGCAGTTGGAGCAGCAGCAGTTACTACTCTTGGGCAACCACATTGATTAGCTCCTACATAACCAGTTATAGTAGGTTCATTAGGAAGACAAACCTGACCATAGATTACATTACAAGTCTTTCTATCAGTATAATTGATACCAGCAGTAAATGCCTTATCAATTTCACATTGAATCAACTTATCTTGGTAAGGTCTTATAGCAGCATTAATAGCTACCTGAGCCTTCAAATCAGATAGTTCTTTCATTATACTGTCATCTGCATCTCTCTGAGATTTATACAGATTGAATGAATCTCTATTATGTTGAGCAGTCAACACATCAAATCCATCTCTTGTAGACTTGTATAAACCAAAGTCTGCATCTACTTGACTCTTGTAAAGTCCAAACAGTTCTTGGTCAATAGTCTGTCTATCTTGGAACCTTTGATTCTGTTGAGTCAATGCCCATTGATAAAGACCTCCTTGAAGTGCAAGAACATCTTCACATTCTTTCATCTGAACTTCATATGCAGATGGACTATTTCTACTACCTCCTGCCATTCCAGTTTCAAGACCATTGATGTTAATATTAGCACCACCAAGTCCAGAACCCAAGCCACTACCACCTAACAAACCAGCTCTTCTATTACCAAAGAGTGCCCATGCACCAAGAGCAGTACCAATAATACCTAATGTCAAACCTGCATTGGCTTTTCCATTAATATCTCTCTTGTTAGGACCATAATAACCATCTTGATGTTCTACAATCTTTTCTTTTTCAATAATTTCCATAATACCTGAAATTAATTGTTCTTAATAATTTATCTATCTCTGTAAGCTTACACTGCCAAAGTTATGTAAATTATCTCAGGTATCATAACATTACTAAAAAGCCCCATAACTATTTAAGTTACAGGGCTTTAATTTAGCACTATGTTACTAAAGTGCTATTAACTATCAAATGCTATTAAATCTTTCCTTCCGTGGTGTTTATAAAACACATCAACTATCTTATTATATATGTATGTTATGACATAAGCATCAATTTCATCATTATCTCTTTGTGGTCTATAACCTATATATTCCCAAATATTATTCTTGATGTGCTCAGCTTCATGTATTATACTACTTCCTCTTCTTGAGTTAACTGCCACAAGTGCAGCTCCATACTGAAATCTTGTGATAGCTAAAGGTTCTGGACCACTATCAAATAGATAGGATACTTCATCCCAACTATCATATATCAGTATAGTCAGCCTATAATCAAATATAGGAACTGTCATCTTCTTCTTTGTTACCATAACATACCTTATTTTTATTATTCTATTGTGACAGTAATTTCTTCTCCAGCTACCTTAGCTTTTAACATCAGGGAATATAACTCCTGAAAGGTAGAAGTAGAATTAATTACTTGTCCTTTTATCTTGTTGTCTCCAACCAAGATACATCCTAAGGTGTCAGCAGGCTTATTTCCTACATGAATAAGGACTCCTGAATAACCAGGAACATCAATAAGTCTGGGTAATTTTCCTCCACAGAATTTAGCCCATGACCTATCTTTGAACTTAGGACTTACTGTATTCATGTCTATTTTATAAGTTCCAGTAGGAATTGCTGTTTCACCATATACCTTCTTTGATTGTATCTCTGAAAGAGGTGAGTCTTCTGTTAATCCTCTATCTGTATCTTCTAATGTGTCACACTCATATATACCATTTACATATAACTTACCTATGGTATATTTATCTCCTTTAAATATTCTTTTAATGGTTATGTTCATCTATGTTCTTGTGTAAAACTGTTTTATAATCACCTTTTCTTAATTGACAACTTAAGTCTGTGCACATAATAGTCATTAAGTTCAAGACTTGTTTTCTTAACTCCTTCACCTCCTCCTCCAGACTGTCACTTCTTTTTAAGGCATCATCAAGCCTTTTTCTGTTATCATCTGAGAGTTGCTTGTAAAATTCTAAAGACTCATTCATATTCTTTATCAGATTATTATCAACCTCACTGTTGTATTTCTTTCTTGCAAAGAACCATGAAGTCCAACCACTAACTATAGTAGTTAGAAATCCTACACCTGCTGTAATCAGTATTCCACCATCAATCATATTATTCAACTATTTCTATAAACCTTTGAGTTTTGTTTTTAACATAGGGATTTCTTTCTCTTATTTGTACCTCTACAACAGTATGTTTCTTCTGAAACCATCTAAATAAAAAGAACTTCTTTGGAGGCTTAACAGTCTCTCTTCTGCCTTGAATAGCAGTAAGTCTTTCTAATTCTATAGTAGGAGTTGAAACCACTACATTTGGATACTTTAAATATAAATGGTTTTGGAACCACTTGTCTCCCATGATAGTATCAAGTTCAAAGGAAGGATTCTTAAAAATAGTGTCAGGAGTTAACAGAGTGTCACTCTTGTTTATAGAACTAAGCTCATATTGTAACTGTTTCAACCTTTTATCTTTAATGCCAATCTCTTCCCTCATCTTATTTATCTTCAGGAGAGTTGAGTCTTTAAATGTATTAAGTTGCTCTATAGTAAGTTTATAAACCCTACTCTGATTAGTTACATTTGAAAGCTCCATATCATAAGCCTTTATATTTTCAATAGAAGTATTATATTGCTTGGTTAATTTTACATTGGAATTATATAATATACCACATGCAATTACTAATACTCCTATTATAATTAAACCAATTTTCTTCATAATACTTCAATTTTTAAAGGACTATTTCCAATACTTTTCTTTGAACTCATCTAAATCTTTCATGGACCAACTGAGTTCCTTAAAACCTATAGCATGTTCTCCTTTTGGGATTTTACCAGCTCTGACATAGTTATCAAAAGTAGCTCTGCTGATTCCTGCCAATTGGCAAAATCTATATTTACTAATTCTTTTAGTAGTATCAGTAGCATTTTGAACTGCTTTCATTATAGCTATTGCAGATTCTTCATCAACATTAGAATTACCTGCATCCATATCATCTACTTTACTTGCAAGTAAATCTCTAATAACCTTAGTTAACTTGTTCATCTCCTTCTCCCTCCATACTTTTGGTGACAATAAATAGCACAACTTACAAATATACCACCTATTATCAGATTTAATAACAGTAGATTAAAATCATCTACTGGAATAATAAAATAGTTATCTACAAAAGCTACTATTTTATTAACCACTATGTAGTGAATTGCCATCTTGTAATATATGCAGAACTTGTAAACACAACTACTTATGTACATAGGAATGGTGGTAAGAATAGAACTGCCACCTATAAATAATGTAATATCGAGATAAATGTCAAAGTATGCAAGAATATTACTGATGAAGTCCATAGATGCTATCAGCATAGGAACATATTTCACACTTAATAGTTCAAGCTTGTAGATAACTACACTTCTCATGGTCACTTATTGGATTTGACTCTTCTTCTTTTATTTGGAGCTACACCACCACTTGTACCATTGTTAGGTTTTGGTCTTCCCATAATTAATTAGTTTTAATTTTTAATAAGTAATTCTCTCAGTCTATTGATTACAAAACCTCTAATACCAATTCTATTATCAGTACCAGAGTTAGAATCAATGTATTTAATAAAGTCTTCCATACTAATATTGTATATCTTGACTTCTACTTCCTCTTGATATAAGGTACTAAGTACTTCTTGTGCAGACTTATTAATCTTAGATTCTATCTCCTTTACTGAGTCTTCCTCTTCTTTAGTAGCTGTCTTGCTTTCTACTTTTTCTTTTAGTTTTGTGTATTCTTTAGTCTTTAACTTCTCAACTAAGGTAACCTTTAGGTTTTCTGTCTCTTTTGATTTAGCTGATAATTCTGAGATTGTGAAAATACATGCTCTTTTACCTTCAGGACTAAGACCATCAATGGTCATTGCATCTACAAGGTCTGAGATAGATTTAATTTCAAATCTACTCAATTTAGTAACAGTAAAGTCTTCTTTCTTATTAACTTCTTTAACTTCCTCTACTTTTTCCATTTTAACTTCCATGCTATCTTATATTATAATGTTAATTTATCTACTGCTGTCAAATAAGCTTCAATTGAATCAAGGATTCCTGACCTTTGAGAAGCTGTTCCATCATTAAATGTTACATTCAAGTTATTGCTAACCTGTCTATTAAATGTAGCAACTTCTGTTTTATTTGCAATACTTGTTACAGTGCCCATATCTACACCTTGCAACTTTGAATCTATGACCCTTACACTTCCTCTTACAGTGTATGCACTATCACTCCCTGACATAATAGAAGTATAGCTTACTATATTCTTTTCAGTTATTTCCATATTTATTTAATTAATGTGATTACAAAGGTATGTAATATACTTGATATATACAACCTAATAAGTGAATTATTTATAGTTTTATTAATATATTATGCAGAACCAACTAATGTTATCTCTAACAACTTACCAGCACTTGCACCAGTCCTTGTATTATAAATATAGCAATTAGTATAAGCAGTTTTACCAACATGATATTTACCACCCAAAGTCATACATGGAACACTAACAACATAATTTCCACTACCATCAGGACCAGATATAATCTTAGCCATACCTTTACCAAATTCATACTGGTCAACTCTGAAGTTGCCATTATAATCAATAGTTTCCATAGATACACTATATCCTTTCAAAGTAGCCAATCCAGCAGATGCTTTATCATGAATAGTAAATCTATACTCATAATAACTATCAGAATAGTCATTAACTCTTGGTTTAGTGTCTCCTACTACAGAATATTGAAGATAACCTTGAATAGGAAATTGAGATAGATTATAATACTTCATAACAGGAACACTTTGTCTTCTTGTATTAGATATACCTCTATAAAAGTTCATATTATATTCAGGAGCTTCTTTCCATTTAAGTCTTTCATTGGAATATATACTGTCAGATATAAATAATACTATGGCAATATCTTTACTAAGTTTACCTTCCCAATCTAAAGAATCATCTACCAAAAACAAGGGTAGTTTACCACCAGTGATTGTTCTACCATATATTTTGTAATATGCTTTTTGTTTGCTTCTACTACATATAGCAACTCCTAATTGATTCTTTTTATTATTACCAATTAGCTTGTCAATACTTAATTGTCCTCCTGTACTTGTTTCAAATATTAAAGAATTAATATTAATAACAATAGCTGAATCAGGAGAAGCATTAGCTGGAAAAGTAAAGTCAAATATAGGTTTTGCATTATGATTATACCCATTAAAGTCTGAGGCTCTATAATACCAAGTGCTCTGTCCTGATACTGGTTGTCTATAATAAATAGCATCTCCTGTAAGGTTAGCAACAGTAGGCTGTATTATAGCTACATTTTCAAACCCATAATGTATAGATTTAAACTGTTCCTCACTAAGAGGGGCTATACTACTATAAACAACAGGATGTCTATCAGTCCACATATTTACATTACTTGAAACACATTGGGTTCCCAAGTCAGTACTTCCTATACCAAGAGCCTGAGGTATATCATTATGAATACCAACAGGGGCAGTTATAATACCATTAGACAGAGACATTATCTCCCTCCTTTCCTGTACTTGCTGCTACCCCTGTGCAAACAATAACTCCATAACCTTTTATAGTTTCAATATCAAGGTTGCCCTCTATAATCAAGGCATTGGTAAGGTCATAATCACTTGGGTCACCAAGTGCTTCTATATTTATGGAGGTATTAGTCCCCCCCCCCCAGTACATGGGCAATTATATTACCCTTAACTAACAAATCTACTTTCTTCATAATACTTAACTATTCATTCTATTAATAGTAACAACTAATCTTGCAAGCTCTTGTGTCTGGTATTGCCACCAGATAAAGATACATTTCTCTCCAGCTTGTGAATCCCAACCATAGGTTTCAACTTCAAATTCAAATGGAATACCAGGCATAGTATAATAATCACCAGCTTGAACAGTGGTAGCAGAAAAATCCTTACTCCAAAGCTCTAATTCTCTAACATAATCAGTACTATCTGAGTAATATCTGTACATACATACTTTAGTAGCAGGTAGAGTACCACCAGCATAATTCAAAGCATTGATTATAGGAGTAAGATTCATAACTTTCAGATAGTATGGTCTACTTACCAAGTACCTAAGAACAGCCTGACATCTAATCTGTAAGGTGAATGGGTCTCCAGATATATACTGCATTTCAAAGATAGTCTGTGTACTTTCAGTATTCCTTAAACTTCTATATCTTCCTATTTTGTCTTTTATGTAAACATGACACCACAATTTACCTCCAACAGTTCCTCCTAATCTAACTTCATCATCTGTCCATTGGATAACATTATTCTCAGATGTTACCTTGAACTCTCTCTCAACATAAGTTGCATTAGGATTACTTGGACTTCTAAGGTTTACTACAAACCTAATATAATCACCTTCTGATGTCTTATCATTAAATATGTCAGGAAGGCATAAAGCTCTATCTCTTGACTGAGGAATATTAACAGTCATCCTGAAGCCCTTATTTAAGGCTACCTTTGCAGGACAACCTACAGTAAATAAGTCCTTCGGTGCATTATGATTATATCCATCAAAATCAATAGCCCTATAAGGATAGGGACTTCCATTAGGTCTCAAATATGTCCAGACTGGGTCTGGAAGGTTAGGGTTACCTACATTATTAACCTGCTCCATTTGGAATCCACATTGACCATTAATACTTCTCCACCAATCTGTAGAATAAGGAACACTTGTTCTTGTATCTTCTATCATAAAAGAGCCTGCTTCCAATTTTCCAAGTATTGTGGCAAGTCTTACAGGTTTATACTTTGCAAAGGGATTGATATTAGGACTTATACATTGAGTACCTAAATCTGTGCTACCAATTCCTAAGGTTTGTGGTATATCATTGTGGATACCTACTGGAGCAGTAATTATTCCATTACTGTGCGCCATTTTCTTCTGTTTTTACCCACTCACTACTATTTAATATAGTTATGAGTTCTTGTGAATCAAAATCATAAGACTTAATATTATCAGATGAGGTTAATACAGGCTCTACATGTTCTAAGTGTATGATATACTTAGTACCAGCTATATTACTTCTCCAGTTAGGTTGAATAGTAAATCCTTTAGCTATTAACCAGTTTTTAGTTACAATTACATATTTCATAATTTTCTTATTAACTTTAAGGGAATATTTATTTATTCTCAGGGAAACTCTTTGTGATATTCTTATCGTAGAGAACTTCTATCTCAATAGGTTTGTCAAGTCCTATCATTGCAGCTATTGATATATTATATATGTTATCTTCTAAAGTTATAGCAGGTATATTATATATACCATCTTTAGAAAACTGTTGAACCCATTGTTGAGTTGGTTTACCAGAAATGTTTGCTCCTAATACTGCAATAAAATAAAAATCTTCTGGCATATTATAAGCATCCATTCCACTAATTTTCAATTTATAAGCTGGTACTTCAATAGGGTCTCCTGTATCTGCTTCAGGATTCATAGCTACCGCAATAGCACCATTAAAGGTTTCAGTTGTGCTATCTACAACAATTTTATTTGTTGTAACTTTGCCAGTAGCAAAATCTGGATAATCAACGGCTTTATAGGCAAAGTTATCAAAGTTCAATGCGAACACTGGATTTGGAGTACCATACTGCATAACATCTATCTCTTTCTGAATTTCTTCATCAGTGAGGATCTCACTATAAATAGCCATTTCAAATAGTGCCATAGAAAAAAACTCCTTAGCTACAAATGCTTCCGTATAAGAACTACCTATATAAAGTGAGTCATCAGCCTGTTTAGGCGTAGCCTTATAGTATAGCGCCAGATAATCACCATACTCAGAAACAAACATAGTAGTGCCTCTATTTTCAATAGTAGAAGAATAACCTAAATAATTCCTATTAGGAGTGTCGTATCTATTATTATCAAAAACTGTATTCCAACCAACATTAAACTTAATAGGAACATATTTAACTATAACGGTTCCTATCTTATATCCTACCTTACCAAGTTTCAAATAATCATCAACACCATCCGTAACTATTGCCCCTTCATACTCAGGAATCTGCTTAATAGTTATATTACAAGCACCTAAATACCCAGTAAATCTAAATCCATTAAAAGAATTTCCAGTTTGAGGTAGGTTATATACTCCATCTTCAACTATAGTTATTGTTCTTAAACCTTCTACATCTGGAAGAACATATCTATATTCTAAAGCAATTCCTGGTTTTAATCCTGTGACTTTAATAGAATAAGCTTTTGCAGATTGAGTGTTTTGGGTTTCTATAAAAGGACTACTATCTAAAGACTCTGTAATATGTATAGAATTATCAGTATTAGTAAATACAGCTCTACTTCCTTTAAACTTTCTATATTTAGCAGAATTATAATTCTCTTTATATAAACCATATCCACTGCCTAAGCTCCAACCAAAATTATAAGCATTAAGGATATTACCCTTAATGCCTTTAATTATAGCTCTATCTGTATCACTATTCTTCTTTCCTGCAAAGTTCCAATAGTCAACTAATGACGGATGGAATGGATTTTTTTTTGTCCCTCTATACAGAGAGCTCCTTATATAATTTCCAATACCTATACTAATAGCCATATTGCAAAGTATTATTAGTTTCTACAGTAATCTCTTTTATAATCTCTGGGTTCCATCCAGGATAAAAAACAGTTTCTATAGTTTCATCACTTGATAACATCTTCACTGTACAAGTTACATTGTCTCCTGATATATTCTTAACTAAGAAACCACCTTCACTCTTAAATGTACCTACCTTTAAATTAGCTAAGAAGCCTACTTGAAGGCTTGTCGAAGCACCAGTTTTTGTTCTCATCTTTGTATAAGTTTAATTTTTAATTCTAATTGTTCATTCCTTCTCTCCAATATCTTAACTCTCTCTTCAAGAGACTTAGTTCTGTTCAATATACTTTGTATTCCTAAAGTATTCAGTTGGGTAGCACCAGCAATCAAAGATATAAAATCAGGACTTATGTAATTGATATAACCATATCCATCCTTGTCCATACCACATACAGTAGGTAGTATATTCCTAACCTTCTGCCAACTTAGACCAGTGTGTACATTTCTGTCTGCATATTTATCTTTCCTTGAAAGAGCTTTATCATTGTAGGTAAAATCAAACACTTTACCTAATAATAATAACTTGGAAGCATAATCTACTTCATAGTCTAACCTATTCTTAAGATTCTCATCAGAACTTGTCATGGCAGTAATACCACCTGTAGCACCAATGTTACCTGTAAATTGCCAAGTACCACCTCCATAATCCATAACATATGATTTACCAGAGCCACTACCTACACTACCAGAATTAGTCCACCACCAATACATATGGTCATTACTATGAACTCCCATACCAAATACATTATCTGATGCTCCAATCTCAATACCTCCATGTTGTCCATTACCATGAAAAGTAGCATATATATTAAATCCATTGGCACCTGTTGAATTTAATATTCCTTCAATATTAAGCCCGCCCATAGCTTGCATATAACTACCAGCATATATTCTACCAGAAGCATTCATCCCACCAGCAGTATGTATAGCATCAGAACTTACACTTCCAGTATATATCTGTTTATCACCATAAGCTCTAAGCCATGTACTGTCAGTCATCCACCATCCACCATCATAGGTTTCATTATACCAGCCTGTAGCCCCAACAGTCCTAAGCCAACCACCTGATGAAAGGTGTATTCCGTCACCATTTATATAACCGAAATTTGTATACCATCCATTCAAACTAAGGTTTGCTAGATCACTACCACCCTGAGTATAGAGTCCAAATGTAGAACCATCATTCATTCTTATAGATCCTGCAAATACTCCAGGTTGATGGAAACCGATACCAGGTTTAATAGTATTAGCTGTACCATTACCGTTCACCATTATTCCTAATGTGTGATAATCATTTCCAGAAGCTTGTTTGAAATAGCCATGACCATATCTAAATTCACTACCTGTCCACATTCCTACAGCAGAACTATTAGAATAAATTTGAACTGCTCCATCACTAAACCAATGGAAACCTGTATCAGTATCACCAATAGCTAAAGATATGGCTGGAGCAGCGGTAGTAGAGAATCTACCTCTATCTACATATAATCTGCCATTACAGTATGTATATCCAGCAACCGTTAGATCTGCTCCAGCGTTAATGCTTCTTCCTCCTATATTAGCTGATGTGGTTATATCTCCAGTTGCAGTTATTGTAGTTGCTCCTGATAAAGCTCCTGATACATTTTGAGAACCGTTAAAAGACTGTCCCCAGATAGTTCTTGTATTTCTTAAATTATTAGGTGCCCAATATACTTGATCAAATGTTTTTTCCATCGGAGAATTATCTTGTGAAGTCTTCACAGGAGCACTATAATTATACGAACTACTACTCCATGTATAACCATTTGGTTGAACTGTAAGTGCTTGGCCATTTGTAGTTCTATAATAATATATGCCTCCTCCACGTAAATATATAATTTCTGTGGAAGCCATCGTATTTTGTTGTCTTCCTCCGAAAGCAGTTTCTCCACCAAAAGAGCCAAAGTACCAATTTAATTTTGCAATAGCAGCAAGTGTTCCCCAACCAGAACCTATCACATAATAGTCTAGCAATAAAGAAAATCCAGATTGGTGTGAAGCCCACGTAGGTTTATTTCCTCTAAGTCCATTAAATATAGTAATTCTTAAAGGAGTTCCTCCATAAGCATGTGCACCAATTATACAAGGATACCATGTATTAGAATCTAAATTTGATAAGTCTAAAGTTAATTGCTTGTTGCTTAAATGACTAAGAGCTGCAGTCCATGTTGATCTTCTTATAAAATTATCATCTGAAGAATAAAAATAATCACCTTGATCTTCTGGATTAACAGCTGTTGATATAAATGGTACATAAAGATTTCCAGTCATAGTATCCCCTGTCTTAAGAACATATCTAGAATCTGTTGAAGCCTGTGTAAGATACACATTACTATCAACTGAACCATCGGCCTTGAGGAATTGAGAAGAAGTACCACCAGATTTTCTAAATGCAGTAGATACAATCCCAGCTTGGAAAGTTTTAGCAGCAGTAATATTCTGAATTGTATTCAGAGTTACATAATTATCTAAAGAATTTGATTTAAGAAATCCTTGACTATTAACCCATGCTTGTGTAGCAAAACCCATAGTAGCTAAAGCCGTAGCTGTAACATATCCTTTTCCATTTACCCAAGATTGAGTAGCATAATTTTTATCTGTTACCCATGCCTGAGTTGCATATCCATTTAAAGCAGTGGTAATATCTCCAGGTGTGGCTAAATTAGGCAAAGTAATAACACCATTTACAGGTTTATAGACAGTACCATTCAATGATATGTCTCCTCCACCAATAGCCTGTCCATTAATCCATTTCTGAGATGCAGCATCATAAACAAGAGCTTGCTTGTCTTGAGGGTTGCTAATATTTGTATCAGCTAAATCTTGTAATGTAAATGATATACCTCCTGAAGAGCTAATACCAAGAGCTGTGATACCTCCTGTCATATAGAAGTTAGCCATCTCTTCAGCACCATCAGAGTTATATTTAACTCCTTTTATAGCATTTCTTTCAGCATCATACTCCAAGAATATATCCCCAATCTTTATCTTAGGAGTTTCTATCTTGTTAGTAAGGTAGATTTCTGTACCATTAAAAGTACCATAAACATTACCATTAGCTTGATATGTAGCACCCCAGAAAGTAGCATTCTTTAATCTATTAATAGAATCTCTATTTTCTTTACCTTTGTTACCTGCATATGCAGTATCAGCAGTTTCACCTAAAGCAAGTGATTTACTAATTTCTACATAAGATGTTCCTGACCATCTATAAGTAAGATTAGTGTCAAGTGTTACATATATCTTTCCACTTTCTCCTGTAGCAGGCAGTGCTGAAAAAGTACTATATTCAAGTACATCATCCACATAAGAAGGAAGGTACATTGATGATATTAAACCATCATTGTCAAGAGGTACTACACCTCCTGCTCTACCTTTCTGACTCAATGGGATATAATCTTTAACAGCTTCACTGATAGCTGTATTCATTTGAGAGGTTGTAGAATAAGGACTAAGAGCTTTAGTAAGATGGGATACAGCTATCTGTTTATCAGGGTTATCTCCATCACCAAGTATAGACCATAAGAGGGCTTCATCCATTCCACCTCCACCTCCACCAGTATTAAGACCTAAAGCTGATACAAAGCTATTAGAGTAAAAGCCTCTTGGAGTACCATCAGATTTATTTGTTACAAATATATCCTGATTTGAATCTTCTGCAAAGCAACCTGCTATCTTGTTCCATAGTGTCTTTTCAGCTAATGTAACATGGATATCAGCATTATTTATATGATTATTTAATAGGTTCTGTACAGGAGTTACTGCATCAACTACAGCCTTTGAGATGGCTGAATTAGTTTCTGACTTAGTATAATAATTACTTAGGTCTACCTTAATATCAGTGAGTCTCATTGAAGACCAATGAGTTGCTCCTGCCTTTTGTATAAATAGCCTATCTTCAGTAGGAGTAGTATCAGCCCAATCACCAACATTAGTTAATTGACCAAGAGAAGAGGCACCTCCTGTACCTCCACCCCCTCCATCTGATTTACCCATAGCTGTAATACCTCCATAAGTGTAGAAGTTTCTTCCTACCTCTGCACCATCAACTATCTTATTTACAACATACAGGTCACTATTCTCATCTTCCTTAAACCATTTACCTATTATATCTTTTACAAGTTGAGTTACAACATTGATATCTACATCTCCACCACCTGTGGGAATATTATCTATTTGTTGTTTAACCCATTCTTGAGTAGCTAAACCTGTTAAGTCAAGATGGCTCTTTGGAATAATTTCATTTTCAGCATCAAGAGCCTTCCACATATCTTCAAGTTTGAAAGTCTCTTCAGGTATCTTCATGCCATACCATTGTTTAAGTTTAGCATCATAACCTAAATAGAACTTATCAAATGTCTTATCTACACTGTTATCTGTTGTAGACTTCTTGACATCAAGAAGCTGCCATAAATAAAGAGAGCTAATTGAAGAATAGAATTGTAATGTAGTTACCTGAATATCATCAGGTTTAACATAATTGGCTTGACAGGCTAAATCTACAACCAAGAAGGCATCTTTATAGACTACCCTTGCATCATAACCCTTTGAATAGCTTACTTCAAAACTGTATTCTCCAGTTCTTTGTACTGAACCTTTTATGGTGAAGGTAATTTCATTTCCAGATACAGAATAGTCAGGAACACTAATTAATGTACCTGAACACCATACCTTGAATCTTATATTTGTAGCAGTGGACAGGTCCTCAGGAATGTTAACATTATCAACAGTCTTAGTTATAGCCCATACTACCTTTATATCATTACCTTTAACTATTTCCATATTAATTCAATTTGAATTGACTCTTGAGGTCCTCTATAAGTTTATTGACCTCTTCTTTAGTATAATAATTAGATAAATCTCCTGCAATCTGCACATTAGATTTAACTTCTATACTATTAACCATTATATTACTATTTGTTAGTGTATTATCACACTGACTGGCATCATCTACAATAGTAAATACTGAGGATTCAGTTATTCTTGCATCATAGTCTTTTGACCAAGATGCTTCAAAGCTATAATTACCAATCCTTGTATTCCTTCCTTTTATTGTAAACTGGACTTGATTAGTATTCAGAATAATATAATCTGTTACTTCAAGCTTCCTGCCATTACTATTCACATAAATAGTAAGGTTACTTACTGTATCTAAGTCTTCCTTGATAGGAACTCCATCAACTACCTTAGTTATACTCCAAGTAACCTTAATATCATTTCCTCTTAAAATGTTCATTATTTATCCTCTTTATGTAGCAGGAGCAGCCTCAATAGTTACTGGAATAGTTGTACCATCTATCAAAGTAAGAGTTCCACTTGTTATAACTCCAGCAGAGTCTTTAATAAGTTTTAGACTCTTTACACTCTTTGAGAATGTATTCCATACATTATAAAATTCTTGTCTTCCAGATACAGGCTTTGTAAGATTAGTTCTCATTTCACCTACATCCTGCATATCTTTATCTGAATAATCATTGGTAGATAATCCCTTACCTGCTACAGCCTTTACAGCATCAGTAATCCCATAACCTTTCAAGGTTGTGGGTTTATTAGTTACATTATCAAAGGATATAGAACTGTCTTTACCTAAGACAGTCCATTCTCCATTATTAAAATATCTTGCAGTACCTTTATACAACCATAGCATATTGGTTGGTACTGGATTAGGTGATATTGCTATTCCATTTAAATTTTTCATATCATTATTTATTAGTAGTATTACTTCTTTTTCTTAACTGGATTACTCCAGTCTTTTTAACTATTATACTATAATTAGACATATCTATTGAATCTACATACTCATATCTCCAAATGAATCCTAAAGCCGATGTTTTCTTCCCTTTTAATGAAGTTATAATACCATTAGCATTACTCCTTTCTGAACCTTGAACACCTGCATAATGTCTTGCAGCTTCTATTATACTCCCCCAAGATTTCATGAAAATCCCTTCAAGAGAATATTGGTAAATTCTAATACTATTAGGATTATCACTTCCTTTAATTCCATACATTGGGTTAGTTTCATGCCTTCCATACATAGGGTTATTTTCCCCTTTATGGTTAATGTTGGGAGAGGTATTATCTCCCCCATCAGTTATATTATAAGATTTATTGTGCAACTTATACCATCTTATCAAATATTTTTCAGTATATTTAACCTCTCTTATAGAAACACCTTCAAGCACTATTTTATGTCTAAAATTATCCCACCCATATTTTCTAATAGCTTTTTCAAACAAAGGTTGGCTTCCTGTTAAATATCCTTTGCCTTTTTGCCATCTTTTTCTCAGGGAGGTTCTTGTAATACCTACATACACTTTTTCTGATGGGCTTTCATGTAGATAGACATAATAGTTAGCTTTCATTTAATTTTCTCTTAGATTGTCTTAGACTTATTTTGTCTTTTAGAGCATTATCCTCAGAATGTTTCTTCTTCTCAAAGAGAAATTTTTCCTTATCTAATTTGAACCTTCTATTCATATCTTCTATCTTAGCATGTAATTCCTCTTTTTTCTCTGGAGATAATTCTTCAATTCCATCATCTAAGTTATCAGATGAATTAATTTGAGCAATTATAAGTTTTGTAGAATTATCCCTTATATTAGCTTGCTCTTTCTGCTCCAATTCAGCCTGCTTCTGCTGTAATTGAGCTTGAGCTACTTGCTGTTGAGCTTCAAGTTGCTGTTGTTGTTGCTGAGCCTGTCTTTCTCTAATATCTCTTTCATCTTTCTCAATAAGTCTTTGTTTCTCTGCAAGAGAAGATGAAGTATATAGCTTAGTAATAGTAGAGAATGACAATGTCTGAGTCTGAAGAGCTGCCTGAGCCAAGGTATCTAATTTAGCCTGAAGTTCCTGGGTTCCATTACTATTGTCTACCACTAAACCATAGTCAGCTTCAGCAAATTCATCACCATCAATTTCCATTATTCTTGTTGATGTATCAGATAGTATATACTGGAACTTCTTACTTCTTCCTTTCATTGCAACCTTAGCTGTTTCAAGAAAGGCTTCAAGTACTCTTTTCTTAACATCATCATGGATTACAAACAACCATTCAGTAATATGACTTGATTGAAGAGTAGCTCTTTCTACTCCACCAACAGTTTCTCTATTAGATATTTGCCCTTCCCTTTGTTTTGTGATACCAACAACCTCAGACATCTCTATCTTAATAAATTCAAGAAGATTTATCTGCTGTTGTATATAGTTTCCTATGTTAGTTTCTAACATACCTCTGCTTGCATTGTTAAGACCACCTGCAAGCTTTCCAGTGGCAGCACCTATATTACCTTCCTTAAAACTGTCAACTACTGCAATATGATTAGTTCTTGCAAAGTATATCCATTTTTCAACTTCCCAACCTCTTGGAATCTTAGCTAAATCAAGCTCAAGAATTGAGCCCCAATTTGAAGCAATAGCCTTATTTAATCTATCATGAATAGCATCATATAAATAATTATAAGGCTTCATCATATCTACAAGAGAGAAAGGTTTAGTATCATTAAGGTTATATACTGAACCAATAATACCAAAATGGCACCTTGATGGGTTACTAAGTCTATTGTACTGAATAACTCTTGGACCCATATCAATGAATATACCATCTTTTGCATCTCCAATCAATGTTCCTTGCCAAGCTTCATTTATCCAGAATGATTGTGACTCTTCCCCATTATCCTTATCTATTACATAATTCTCAGGATAGAAATCATAAGTTTCTTCCCCTGTCTGAGGGTCATAGGATTTAACCTTCAATATCTTCTTCTTGGACTTCCAGTACAATCTAAGTACTCTCAAGTTACCTGCAAGGTCATAAGGAAGTAAAGAACCAGCAACTCCTTCAGAGAATAATCCAGCAGGGTCAAAAAAGTATGAACCATCAGAAACAGTTACTTCATCTCCCATCATACTTGGGTTGACAAAACCAAACCTTTCATCTATATTGTCCATACTGTCAGTAGCAGCCTGACCTACATGGTCAGGAAGATTTTCTATATACTCTATATCCTTCTTGGTAAGAGAATCATAATAAGTATCAATTACTCTTCCTGGACTCCAGTAATCTTCAAGTATAATAATATCTGCATCCTCAATCTTATTACTGTATCCACTTTTGAATACTCTAATCTTTAGAGGATTAATTCTTTCAAGAGTTGGCTCACCACCTACAATATCACATTGATAAATCTCTTCACCAACTGCCATTGCATCCATAAAGCCCTGATTGAATATCAAAGGTATATTATACTCTTTAATATAATGATTAAGCAGAGCATTAGCTCTTATCTCTCTTAGGTCTTGCCACTCATAAGTATAATAATCATTAAGCTTCTCAAGCTTATTATTGAAATCATCCTCTGAAACAGAGTTATCTCTCATGAGCTCCTGAAGGTCTTGTAATAGGGCATTCTTCTTATTAGTCTCTATTTCAGATATTGCAGTTGGGTTTGTTACTACTACCCTGAAATCAAAAACTCTCTTTGATTCTTCACCCTTAAGTACATTCAACTTACTATTGATTATAGGATAGTGTTGCAGTCTCTCAGGTATATAACCTGCCTTAATATCATCAGGATTAATAATAATCTCAAGGTCTTGCATGTGCAATCTTCCATTCAATAAATCATAATTTATCTTCTTATGAATTACTGATTTTCTGACTAAATTATAATTGAAGAATGTCTTTTGGGTAGCCCAAGTAACACACCTCTTTCTCCATTCCTTTGTTTTTTTGCTAAAAGGCAACATTTGCCTTGGGAAATTTAAATCATCCATTATTCCCCCCTTTCTTTATATCTCCATTTGTAGCCATAAGCTGTCTTTCTTTTATGATTACAGCAGCAGCTAACATGGTGACCTTTTGCATTTAAAAATGTTTCTGCTTCTGTAGTTGAATTAAATTCTTTAAGTATCTCATTTGTATTTTTATCTATCATCAACACAGGTTTAGATAAACCTATTCTTATCTTTTCTATTATATCCTGAGATGGGGTTTTACCATAATTTGGATGAGAAGTCCCTGACTTAAATCCATACTTTAATAATTCTTTTAACCTCTTCTCTCTTTGAGTTTTCCAAAGGTTTATAGCTATTTCTCTTTGTTGTTGTACTCTTTCAGGAGAATGTTTCTTTCCATATTGAGAAGACAAAGGTCCTTTATATTTTCTTAGTTTATTCTTTGTTTCCTCAGACATTGCTTCTGAGCCTTCTCCTCCATTAGCTATATTATAACATATTCCTCTCTTTTTATATCTACTGATTAGTAGTTGCTCCTCTCTACAGGCTAACTCTTTACTAATATTTCTAAATAGGATTATATGTTCAAAGTTGTTCCAGCTATACTTATTTATAGCTGACTGAAAGTATGGATTGCTCTTATAGCCATAGTTCCACCTTTTCTCAGGATTAGTATAGTGGGTTATACCCACATATACTTTCCTATTTATCTTATTCTTATGAATATACACTATATACTTTCTTTCTTCCATTTTGCAAAAGTAAGTAAAAATCTCCACTTAACCAAGTATATAAGTGATTTCTTTATTGAAGTGCTTCATTCAAACTAAATTTACTGAATTTATTTGGGTCCTTATAATTAAGAGTGAAGAATTTATCATTTCCAAGATAATCCTTTGGTATTGAGCCCTGGTCTTTTGAAGGATTTCCCTGATATAATATCATCTTCTCTTCTCTATATAACATGACCATACCTAATGCCCTGATTCTATCCACATTTATCTCTGGGTTAAATGCAATTAACTCTTCAATTAATGCTCTATTTCTCAGGTTAAACAGATTATATGTAGTTACCTCTGAGCTTTCTATACCATTCTGCACAGTAAATGTTACAGGCTTCATTAGCCAATCTCTAATAAGATTATTGGCATACATATTAATAGCTGCTATAGCATTAACACCTTTTTGGTTACTTCCAAAGTTACTGTACTTAATAAGCTGTTTATCTCTTAAATACTCAGGAGTATCAGCTAATAAATGAGTACAATTCATCTTCTTAAAGTAAGCAAAGATACCCTTTTTATTTGATTCATACAGACAGGTTGCATTATAAAATAAACACAGAAGTCTTACTATTTCAAAGTTATCATCTGCAAATGCCTGTCTACCAGTATATTCAGCTACAATCTTATCAGTCCATAAGTCAAGAACAAAGGTAGATGATAGAGATGAAGACTCAGCTTGGTCATTATCTACAGGGTCATGACCTATAATGTATCTTGTATTTGGGACCTTTCCAGACCTATCCTTTTGAGGCATCTCAAAGATTTCTACAGCCCCAGGAGTATCATTCTTAACTCCATATTTTCTAATTGGGACATCATCAGTTAAGATAAACTCTACTTCTTCTTTACCCTGAACTAACTTACCTACATATACATCATCAAAGGCATGTACATCTTGGTCTATCTGACTTAATCTCTCTGTAAGAGAAGTGATAGGGAAGTAGGCTGCTTTAACTTTAATAATAGCTTCTGCTGGTGTAATAGGGTCCTCAGCAATTACTCTAAGTACTGATTGTGGGTCTGCACTATATTTAGCTTTATATCTTGCAAGAAGAATCTCTATAAGAGCCTTAACTACATCAGATACTCCATCTTCATTATAACAACCAGCTCTATTAATATAAGCAGGAAAGAAGTACCCAAAAGTAGATTTACCTTGCTTTGGTTTATCATATACATTATCAAGTGCATATATATTATAACCTTCAGGATTATATAACAGTGTTTTAGCAGAGGTAAAATCTGACTCTTTTTCACTGGCAGTACCTACAAGATATTGGCATGCAAAAGTATAATCACCATCCTCTACTGATTTCCTTGTTACATCATACAAAGAAAGAAGGTCTTTGAAGTTACCCATCTCTTCATATAATATCCAACCTCTCTTACCTCTTAACTTACCAGAGTCATCTTTAGCTGATACAGCCATTACTTGATTTAATGAACCTTTCTCAATGCCATATTCATCCTTATAACCCATCTGCCAAGACATCTCATTAGGAGAGTTCTTTAACATAAGGTGAGGGAAAGGGGTATTAGCAAAACTAAAGTTAATTGCAGGTTTGAACTTAGAAAGGGTACCATCCTTATCATCCTTCAAATATTCCTTCTGATAAGCTGTAAGCACTGTAATAACCCTTCTTTTGGACTCCTCACTTTCTCCAAGTATAAGATTATGTCCCATAATTGCAGAAAGAGAATATGATTTACCACAACCTCTCTTTGCAAGTTCAATTCCATGATGACCTTTCTCTCTTGCCTGATACAAGTAATGGAATCTCCAATCTATGCCTTCAAAAAAGAAGGGAAAAGACTCCTTTCTAATGGCTTTCTTCTTCCCTTTCTCTACTACATTAACAAGCATAGGTTGATAGTTAAGAAGCCAATAATGATAGCCTGAAATCCAGGCTCCATCAGACTCCCTAACATAACCTTCCCAGCATCTTCTTCTCTCTTCATCCCAGAACTTTCTATACTCAGAATTGGGATTACTGTTAGGTTTTAGAAAGGTATAACATCCATGCTCCATATAATGAATAGCTGCTTTTCTAAAGTAGTTAGCATCTGTCATTATAGGAGGATTAGTAACATCTACAATAGCTCTCCCCTTTTCATCTCTTGGTAAATCTTTATAATAGGGTCTGTTAGGAGATATTAATCTCTTGACAAACTCTACACTACCAAGAATCTCAAGTAATTGCTCCTGAACCTCCTGAGGAAGGGTATTCATTAGTTCCTCAGTTAGTTCAGTCTGATATTTATTCATTGCTACCATTGCATAACTCCTTAAAGTTTTGTGTATTAATATACTCCAGAAGAGATTTGGTAATAGAAGTGGTTAGGAGGGAAAGAGCTTTAGTTTCTTCTGCATCAGTAACAATTCTATTAGAATACTGAGCACCAAATGCAGGTATCTTTTCACTCTTACTTACAAACCAAACTTGCATTCTATAAGTCTTCTGTGACTTAACTACAGGGTTAGTATCTATTATCTTATGTAATACAAAGTATCCCTTTCTTCTATTAGGAAAGCCTTCATAATATACATTAAGTCCTTCTACTATATCATTTATTTCCATAACTATTTATAATTAAGTGCATATCCTAAATAGGATTTCTTATTTACATGGGAGTACACTATAAATTTATTATCCATAAATACCTAATATACAATGGGTTAGAGGTCCTCATATATTGCTTTTTCTTGTGCTCCTCTAACCTTATCATTTTGTGCAAGTTCCTTAACAAGTGCTCTTTCAGCTTCATCAAGGTCTTTAATTAAAGAAGGTATTTGTTTAATAGTAGCTGTTACTGTATTTAAGGTATATACAGGCTTACCTTTATCATCTTCTTTAGTAAGGTCAATATCTCTTAATAGTTGTCTCAACTTGTCTACTGCAACTCTTGTATCTTCAAGAAGTAATGCTGAAGTTGTTTTAAAACTTGCATATAATTTCATTGCTTCTTTAACAGTAGTATCAGGTTCCCAGTTAGGTCTTAAGCCTTCTCCTTCCTTAATGGATTTAGACCTTTCTTCTCTATCAACTATATATTGATAGTCACTCCTTGGGTCTTCCATAAAGTAACAGTACCCAAGTTCCATTATAGCTCTTTCTTTTGATGCTGACTTATCTCTATTCCATACTTGTCTAAATGCTTTAAGTGCCAGAGCCTCTTCTGAGATTGTAAGGTTATAACCTTCATATCTAAATAGTTTCATATCCTAAATAAAAAAAAAAGCCCGCCTTAATTAGGCAGGCTTAAAATTAGTTCAATTCAAGCTTAGGAGTGTCAACCACAATGGTTGGATTCTCATCAAACTCCTCAATCTCTGCAACATATTTGATATCATTGTCAAATAGATATAGGTGAGGAACACCTTCAATATCTATTATATCAAACTTGTAACCTTTTACTGGATTGTCTTTAATAACTCCATCTTTAAGAGTACCTTCTCTATGCTCTCTTACTTCATATCTTTTAGGGTTAATAAATACTGTATCTCCTACTTCAATACCTTTCACCATTGGTCCAACAGCTACCACAGTTTGGAACTCTTTAATTGTTCCTGATTTTGAGGCATCCAGTAGAGTTGTTCCTTTAATATATTGCTTGTCATCATACTTGTTCATGGTAGTTACAAGACCATTGAACATTGGTTTAATCTTCTTTACAGTTATCATTTTTCAATTGTTTTAACTTCTCAAATCTCTTCTTAACTCCCATCATTCTATCATAAGTACATGATAGTTTACCTATTGAAGGTATATTAAAGTTAGTTCTTAACTTATCAAACTCTTCTTTAGTAAGGTCTTCCTTTAGTGGCAAGGATTTTATGGACTCCCTTATAAACTTCCAGTAAGATTCATAGGCTTCTTTTACCACTTCTACTGGTATTCCAAGTTCAATTGATACCTGTCTTAATGCTTCTGAATATATCATTGAAACTCAAAGAATAACATTAATTTAAATGAACCTGTATCTTCATCCATATTAGGGATAAACTTTGGATTAATCTTTCCATCAATAATAATCCTATTCTTTCTGAACTTACCCATGATTACTTGAAAATGAGCTGGAGAAATATTACATTCCTCTCTTACCTTTCTCTTAGTATCTTCATTCATTGTAATCTGGTCAAGTACTTCTGGGTCAGTTATAACCTTACTTAACTTGTATCTTATTCTCACAAAAGCTGTTATAACTTCCATTTCTCTTTCTGTAAGATTATGAAATGGTTGTAGAAACTCAAACCAATATTTAAAGAAATTCCCATCAGCCTTGCAAGGAATCCTAATTACTCCATCTGCTCCCTTGCCCATACTACCTCCTTATTCTTTATTCTCTTCAGGAGCCTCTTTTTGCTCTGTAGGTTCTGCCATAAGAGACTCAAATTCAGAAGTACATTTCTTGATAAATTCTTTATCCAAAGGCAAATCAGGAGTAGTAATAATTCTCCATAGCCATTCAAGTCTCTTGAAGAAGTTAGATAGATTAGCTTCTTCTAAACTTTTAGCAAGTTGCTGATTCTGTAAATATAACTGTCTTGATTGCTCTGAAACCTGATGTAGAGCATTCTTTAACTCTTCCTCATTAAGAGGTTGTCTCATCTTTAATGCTGATGTATTTTTATCCATTCTTATTACTTGTTAAATAACTTCCACCATATCTTTGTCCATATAATTTCTCCCAAGCAAATATACTGGAAGAATCCATCTCTGTACCTCCACACTTAGTACAATAGTCAGTACCATCTGCACTTCTTATTGCTAAAGATAAGCAATGATGACAGTAGATAACTGGTTCAGCATTATAATCAACCTTATTTTCGTCTTCTCCCTTATCCATAATATTGCTTAGTTATAATATACTAAATATATTTGTCCTCCAAGAGGGAACATACTAACAATGTCCTCCTTCTTAATCTCAAGCTCAATAGCTTGTTTTATAACATCTCTAACTGTTGTACCTACAACAGCAGTAATCACTTTTCCATTCATTCTTAGTGTATTTAATTAATTGGGGGCAAGCAAGGAGTCGAACCTTATCTTTAGCCTATGAAACTAATGTGCTACCATTACACCAACTTGCAAGAGCAGATAGAGAGACTCGAACTCTCACCTAAAGATTGGAAGTCTATAGTACTAACCTTTATACTATATCTGCATTTTAATTATTTGAGGGAATGCCCAGAATTGAACTGAGAAATCTGCTTTACAAGAGCAGTGTTTTACCATTAAACTACAAACCCATTATGGTATCTCAAGAGGGGGTCGAACCCTCACTTTTACAGGGCTTAAACCTGTTGTGTCTACCAAGTTGCACCATTGAGACATCATTCAGTCAGCATGAACCTAAATACATACTGATTAATCTTTAGTATGAATGTCTCTGTCTCAGATTTAATACCAGCACATATAGTTGTTTCTGGTATTCCATCATAAAACTCTTTGGTCTTATACTGTACATACTTCATGAATTCCTTTGTTGAAGTAGCATTGAAAGGAGTACCATGAACTGTATTAAAGTCAAAAGAAACTCCAGTAATACCCATAGCTGATTCAGCTACCAAGTCTTGAAAATCACCTACTTCTTCAAGGAAATCATCTAAGTATAGATGTGCCCCTCTTTTATCTCTGTTTGGAAGTTTGAGAGAAGCCCAATGTACATTCTTAGTTTGAGTTTTAATACCCTCAAGAACATTCACATATTCATGGAAGAATCTGAATAAACCAGCATCCTTATCTTCTTCCATTACTGTTTCTTCTCTTTGAAAACCTTCCAATAGATTGTCTCCAAATGTATCTATCATATTGTTTTAATTTGATGTTACAAAGATATGTATTATAATTTATATATGCAAGTAAATCTGCATATTTTTTTTTTGTACCCTTAGTAGGAGTCGAACCTACAGCCTTCTGAGCCTAAATCCAGAGTGTCTACCAAATTCCACCAAAGGGGTATTATAAATTGTGGGAACTCTAAGAATTGAACTTAAGCCTTGGGTTTTTCAGACCCACGTGCAATAACCACCTACACCAAGTACCCATTAAGTGGGAGTAAAGAGAATCGAACTCATATAGCCTGAGGCAGTAGATTTACAGTCTACACTAATTCACCACATTAAAGTACTCCCATTTGTTCCCCCATGAGGAATTGAACCTCACCTCATAGATTAAAAGTCTATTGCCTACACCTGTTTGCTATAGGGGAATATGTACCTCCACTAAGACTCGAACTTAGAATCTTCTCCTTAAGAGGGAGCAGCTTTAACCATTCAGCTATAGAGGCATTTACTTGTACTGAGGGTAGGATTTGAACCCACTATCTTTAGTGTATAAGACTACTGCATTTACCACTTGTGCTACCTCAGCATGTTGAGGTGTTAGGAGAGATTTGAACTCTCACCCTCTTGATTCACAGTCAAGACTTCTAACCAATTAAAATACTAACACAGTTCTGATAATAGGACTTGAACCTATAACTACTGCCTTATGAGAGCAGCCTTCTACCTATTGAAGTATATCAGAATGTAAGTTGGTACACACAGAATTGAACTGTGATTGCATCCTTATCAGAGATGTTTCCTAACCTTTAGAAGATGTACCAATTTAAGCATACCCTAATAGAATCGAACTACTACCTATGGTTTTGGAGACCATCATTCTACCATTAAACTAAGGATACATATTATATGCTATAATGACCTAATGTATCATTCCCATCTTAATTTCTTCCATGCGGGAATAGAAAGAATCGAACTTTCACCTATTGATTAACAGTCAAGTGCTCGACCTTCGAGCTATACTCCCAATTAAATGTTGCTCCTATTAGAATCGAACTAATGACCTTCACTGTGTAAAAGTGCTATTCTAAACCACTGAACTAAGGAGCAATGTAGGACACTTAAGGTGTGCCCAATACCTGTAAAAAAAAAACAAACATTATGAAAACATGAAACAGTGGATACATGTGGGACTTGAACCCCAACTTCACAGTGCAAATGTGATGTGTTAGCCAATTACACTACATGACCCATTTGTATAGTAGACAGGACTTGAACCTGCATCCTCTGCATCCCAAATGCAGTGCCCCACCAATTAGGCTACTACTATATTATTTATTATATAATTTCTTTAGTCTTTCAAACATATACCTTGCCATTTCATTCTTAGGTATATGAAGTACTGTTTGACCCCATGATGTCTTTATTATCTTTGCCATATCTATTTATTAATATTGCGGAGGATATAGGATTTGAACCTATACATCCTTTAAGACTACTGACAGTTTAGCAAACTGCTCCCTTACCATTAGGGTTAATCCTCCAACTTTAAATAAAGCCCACAATGACATTTATCATTTTCTCTGTAGTCACTGCATGGACATTTCTTATCCTCACCTGTATTATGACAGGGACATTCTCCATTATTAGCCTCACATCTTCTTAGTATAGCATTCACTACCTTATCATTAGGATTCAACACCCATCCTTCTTTTCTCAAAATTTGTATCATAATGCGGAGAAAGGAGGTCCCGACCCCCAGTCAAATAAATGACCAATCTGTTTTCAAGACAGTTCCCAGACCCTCTGAGTTCCTTCTCCATTTGCCCCTCCAACTCTTTGGTAGAGGACTTAGTTCAGGGCAGTGTATGAGGGAATTGAACCCTAATCTCTGCATTGACAGTGCAGCACATTAACCACTATGCTACATACACTATTTAAGCCTACTCTTATTGTACTTCTAAGAGTAGTTTTTATCTTTTCAGATAGCTAAGGATTTACTCTTATATCAAGTGCCCACCACAGAGAAACCCTTAAAGAGACTTGGTTTGTAATGGGTAGGGGATTTGAACCCCTAATGACTTCCTTGAAAGGGAAGTGACTTAACCAATTTGTCCAACCCACCATTTTGACTATCCTATCTTCACAGACCAGATAGTCCACTCTTTAAAAATCATGAAACAAAAAAAAAATCCACCTTCAAAAGTACCCCATTAAGGACTCGAACCTTATCTAAAACTTTAGAAGAGTCTTGTGCTTCCATTACACCAACAGGGCATTTATTGTTGTTCCAGCAGGAATTGAACCTACATTACTTGAGTCAAAATCAGGTGTAATAGCCATTATACTATGGAACAATGTTCTTATCTTCTAATCATGATGCAAAGATAAGTCAAATATTTGATATATGCAAATCTTTCACTAATTATTTTCAAGATGGTATGAAAATACTCCAGAAGTGAATTAAGATAATGGGCTGAATTATTATCTTAATTCAATACCCATTATCTTATTAGCCCATTTTTCAGTATAAAAATGATAATAATTATATTTTCCATTCTTCCAACAACATCCAATATAATTATTAAGCCAAGCATGTAGTATAGAGGGAATACCAATAACCAATAAATATAAAGGACCAAGTATCTTACTCTGCTTTACATGACCACATTCATGTTTTATAACTATTTCTTTGTCAATGTAATCTTGATTAATAAAGATATATTTCCCAAGAGATACACCACCCTTAGTTTTCTGTAAATATACTTTAGCACCTACACTCCTTGAGTCATTATTCTCTATAACACATATTCTATTATCTTTAGATATAGACCTATAGATTATACCACATAAATTCTGTGGGAATTGCCACAACCAAAGTAGAAAACTAATTAACCATTTCATACCTTATATCTCTTTACATCTAACATTCTTGAACTAACTCCCTGTGCATAGTATCTCCTATCATTGTTATTTACTGATACACAGATAGCACCTTCACACTTAACAATGTTTACATTCTTAATAACTTCTTCAATAACTCTTTTCATATATTTGTTCTTTAAAGTGTATAACAATCCCTTAAGCAGATTGGTTCTCTGCCAGAGTAAAGTTTCCAGTACCCCTACCATGACACTTCATTACAGGCGGTTAATCCCCAAGAGCACTTTACCCTCAACCTTTTCTCATATACATAGGTGTGCTACTGTAACTTATAATCAAGGCATTTTTTAGCAGGATTTTCACCTCATCCACAGGCATACCAGCCTTTATATAAGCTCCCTATTTATGGGAGAAGTGGATTACTACCCTGTCAGCTCCAAAGCCTGAACTTCTGTAAGGGACTTCTTTGGAGGAGAAATTAGATGTATAGTTCTAATTCTGGTGCAAACATACAAAAAATAAATGATATATCCAAATCTGAGATTATTATTTATGAAAGTTTAACTATTGACTATATAATATGTTGTTCTTTTAAGGCTTTTAAACATCTTGCAGTCCATTCTACTAATGGTTCATCATTATCACAACTCATATATTGTCCAGTTTGGAATATAGAATGTACTATCTCATGTAGGACAGTAAGTTCAATTTCATCCTTTGAAAGTTTACTACCATCAGGCTTCTTTGTGCTAATGGTTATTACCCTTGAAGGACTTTCTGTTTCTCCAAATAACCACTTATCATTTTCACCAACTACTTCATCTACAAACTGTATTTTCCAAGTACTCCCAAATAAATTATAACTCTTCTCTTTCATACTTTTAATTTTTGGTCAAAGATAAGTATATAGTAGATACTATCCAAATAATTTAATTTTTTTTTTTTAATTTTTTTTTTTGATTCATAGTCATGAGGGGGATATACACCAACCCCACCTCCCCCATCACTTAGCCAGTGGGGTTCCACCCCCGTGGTTTAAACAATTATTCATTAACAATTTAAATCATTTACATTATGGACAATCAGTTAAAATTCCGTGAGACATTGACAGTTGAACAGTTTAAAGCAGCTCAACATGTAGACAAAATCCAAGTGAAACAGAATCCTAAGACCAACAAGCTGTTCTTCACATTTGGTTCAAAGACAGGAGCAGTTGCAGTGAAGGGCATTCCACAGCATCCTATGGTATCCAATGTTGAAGCACCTGATGGCACATCATTCTGGTTGCTGCATGAAGAAGGCACAGGTGGTGCACCAGTGTTGGCAACATTCTAAATGAAGGAGGGCTTTGCCCTCTTTCTGTTTTATTCTTCTGAGCATTAATAGTATCTTTTAAGCATTAATAGTTATGGACAAGATAATTTGGTTAGATGGTCATACATCAAGTATAGACTCTGATGAAGCCTTCTCAAAGCAATATACTGAGAATGGTAATTGGCATATGAATCATGCTGGTTCTACATTTGTTTGGGTGGCTAATTGTTGGATGGAGATTTAATCTCTGTCCAATATACCATTTCTCTTAGTATTAATAGTACTTGGGTCCCAAATATTCCCAAACTCCTTGGAAGATTAGGTATGGGCAGATAAATCTATTGGTATAAACAATGTCAAACCCCTTGAAAGAAAGGTATGCTTTGTTCTTTAGATTATACTGAGTGCAGATTAGGTGAAACAGACTAATCAAGCACTAATATTTATTTCCAAGTATTATAGTACTCCAGAAGTGAAGTAGATAATAGGCTTTTTTATTTAGTACTTTCCCAGCTTATTATTTATTTCCACTTCTGGAGTGTTAATATCATTAACATCATTTGTTAGTGAGTATTAATAGTACTTAGAAGAATATTGTATGCTTTGAGTAGTCTTTCTTTATGCTTTGAAGACTATAAAAGAGTGCAAGAATGAATAGGTCTTAAATGTCCTTTCTCTATGCTTTCTTTCTATGTTTATTGAGTGTTTCAAACTATGATTGTTTGATGGTTCAAATGATGGAAGAGTGAGTGGTTTATCATATCATCTCACCCACATTATGCCACAATCAAAGACATGTCAAAAAGAAAAAGAGGAGTAATAGAATAACTGAATTTACTGGTTACATTGTTAGACTAAACAGTGCTTTTAGTTTAATTGGACCACAAAAAGGCATATAATAAGCACACAGTAAGCATACCAATGGGCTAATTTAGGCAATCAGATGTGAATAATAGTAGCATTTGACAGAACACATGCCATTAAAATGTGTTAAGAAATAACCAATATATAATAGATTAGATGATAAGGATAAGATATTGAGTGATGTTACTTCATGTGTTGACCACTTAGGGGACCTAACATACATCCACCTGAAAGATGAAATAATGGGAGAGAATGGTAGCCTGTAAGTCCTGCTTGAGACAAAAGTCAGTAGTGTTAATACTTAGACATAATTGTCAATAGAAGAGGTAAGTCAGAAATCCCAGAGGGACTCACATGTATTAACCGAGTAAAGGAAACCTAAAAAGAAAGTCTGCCTATTTAAGGAAGAGTACACCTCTGCAAGTAAATAAGCTCATATTAAAGGCACATTAGCTCAGTGGTTAGAGCATCATATCCAATGATTTTAAAGGTAGTTGGAATGAAGGTCACTGGTTCAAATCCAGTATGTGCTTCAATTATTAACAAATTAACTTATAAACATATGGGACATCCAAAATTTTTAAGCTATTGCAATAACCTTTATCAAAAGGTTGATTCTACAGAAGCTCACAAAGACAATCCTTTGTATATTCAATCATTCTATGGTGAAATAAACCTCAATTTACCAAAGTCATTATCAAACTATAATGACTTAGTATCCAGAGGATTTAAAGAGCCGGAAGAAAGAGAGTTATTAAGATTAATAAAATAATTATGGCAAAGAAATACAACAGAAGTAACTGCGACTCTACATTAAGAGCTACAATTACAGACCAATTGGGTAGAACAGTTTCACTGTTTGGGACACATGCTTTTGAATGGTCAATAGTAATTACATCAGACAATAGCATCACTATGCAGACATTCTCCAAAGGAGATGTTGCAAGAAAAGAGTTTAATAAATATAAAAGAAAAAGATAATGGATTTAAAAGAATATACTCGATTATTGAAGCATAATAAGTACACCTTGTATAAACACATAGGTAATAACCTTATTAATGTTGGGGATATTTATGCAAATACAGTTGAAGAAGCTGAGCATGTGGCATTATTGAATCACATTAAATATGATATTATTACAGTAACAGAATTCTTAAAATGAAAAATACATTCGGACTTATAGCAATAATGGGAGTATTATCTGCTATGTGTGGTATAGTCACTGAGATTACAGCAATAATAACAGTAATCTGTGGTATTCTTTACCTGTTTTATCCAACTACTAACATCAATAGATATGAAGAAGATTGAAATGATATTCAAGGGTATGTTATTATACATGACTATCCTTGTAACCATGATATTCATGATGGGTGTAGATAGTATTTATGACCAAGGATATTTCTTTTATGGTACAATACTTATAGCTGCACTTGTATTTGTGTGTTATAAAACTATTAACAAAGAGGAGCTTGAGATACTTACATTAAGTAAATATTTCAACCATCTTAATGATAAATTATAGGTATGTGTTTTATATAAGGTTAATTAAAGAGTAGCTCATGTTGTGAAACACAGCTACTCAAACTGCCCTCATAGTTCAGTGGATAGAACAAGAGTTTCCTAAACTTTAGACAGAAGTTCGAGTCTTCTTGGGGGTACAATAAGGGGCATAATTTGGCTTTGATTACTAATTATTTGGTAAGAGAACATGCAAAGACTGATGGAAAGACATCAAACAAGTAACTGACAACACTTATAGAGTTGCTGCCTAAACAGGCTGAGCAGCACTTGCTTGGAAACAGAAAGGTGCATAGCATGTGGTTTCCTTATTTCTAACAGAGATAAATTGAAATAAGGTGGTGGATTGTGTTGATTTCTGGTCAACCCCAGTGGATAACCAACCACATATCAAATAGGTAAGCATGTGAAATTCTTTTATTAAAGATTAGTAAGACGAGGGTTCGAACCCCTCATGCTCCACAACTGTAAATGGTTTTGGTCTGGTGTGGGCTGCAATACAATAAGTACAGAAAACACAGGATGCTAATAGGTAAGCTATAAAGGGTGTTATGGGCTGTCAGACATTTCTACCTTGTAAATATCAAGAAATGCTCAAGAAGGAAATTCTAATAAACTATTATATGAAGAACTTTGAATACTGCGGAAAGACTCAAGACTAAAGGATATAGAGACTATTAAATAAGTGTTGAACTAAAAAAAAAACATGACTCAGTTTGTATTTGAATTTATCCTTGTAGGATTAGTAGGAGGATTATTAGGAATCTTCTACAGAAATTGTTTAAAGGTGGAAGATATGATATTCCACTGGTGGTATGTAATACTTAAGAAATGGGTAAAGAAATCAGAGATGTATTGTGATATAGATGGGTGTCATACACCTAATATATGGCATAGATTCTTAGGTTTCATTGCTTATCCTCTTGGTTTCTGTATCTATTGTAGTACTACATGGATAACATTCTTCTTATGTGCATTATGGTTATTTAATTGGGAATCATTACCTGATTGGAACCTGATAGTAATAGGAGTATTAGCTGCAACAGGTGTACAACATTTAATAGTAGCTTATGCTTGCAGATTCTTAATTTACAAACATCCAGATTTAGATGAAAACAACATTTGAGTATGGCAAAGATTATTTGCCTGAGATTTGGTATTAAATAACAGAAGAATGTTAAAGGTGGAAATATATTTGCGTATATGAAACCTTTGACATATCTTTGCAGTGTCAATTAAATAAAGAAACAATTCTATGGGAAAGTTAAATCCATTAGTGAAACCAACTTCAAAGTTGGATACAGAAAGACTGGCTGGGGGTTCAGGTGCATTGGCAGCTAAACAGAGTGATGTAGCATTATTGAGGAGAGCTGTATTAGCTAATCTTCTTTGGGAAGATGTTGCATATATGGATGGTAAGAAGGTAGCAGAAGAAATTCAAAGATTGATACCTTTGTGTCCTGCTGCTAATGTGTATAATATTGCTCTTGAAGCAAGGTTAATGCAGAAGTTGAGACATACACCTCTGTTTATAGCAGTGGAAATGTGTAAATATCCTGAACATAAACTATTTGTGGCTGACTTGTTACCTAAGATTATTACAAGGGCTGATATGCTTACAGATTTCTTGGCATTATATTGGAAGGATGGTAAAAAGCCCATCTGTAACCAAGCTAAGAAAGGATTAAGTGCTGCCTTTCATAATTTCAATGAATACAAGCTGGCTAAATATGACAGGGATGCAGCCATTAAGCTGAGAGATGTTATGTTCTTGTGCAGACCTAAGCCAAACAATGATTATGAAACCAAGTTATTCAAAAAAGTAGCTGACAGAACTCTTACACCCCCTGAAACATGGGAAGTGTTATTGTCTGCTGGTGAAGACAGGAAAGAAACTTGGACTAAGTTAATCTTTGAGAATAAGATTGGTGGTCTGGCTATGTTGAGAAACATAAATAACATGAAGAAAGCAGATGTTGATAGGAGAGTTATTGTTGAGGGATTGACAAGACTCAAATCATCAATGTTATTGCCTCTTGACTTCTTAAAGGCTGAAAGAATGAACCCTGAGTTCAGCAGAGATATTGAAGATGCTATGTTGGAATCATATAAGAATCTACCTAAACTTCCGGGTAAAACCTTGTTTATAGTAGATGTTAGTGGTTCTATGGGTAGTCTTACTTCTGGTAGGTCACAGTTCAATAGAATGGACCAAGCATGTGCAATGGCTATGTTAGCTATTAATCAATGTGAGGACTATGAACTTGTGGCTACAGCAGGTACAGATGCCCTAAGAAAGCAAGCATCTGAACATATCAAATATCCCCAAAAGGGATTTGGTGTATTCAAGCAAATCATGGACACAAGAGGTAATATTGGTGGTGGAGGTATATTCACTAAACAATGTTTAGACTGGTGTAAAGCCAAGTTTAAAGATGTCCACTTTGATAGAATCATCATTTTCTCAGATTCACAGGATATGGATTATTACTATGATAAAACTATCCTTCCTGAGCCTTTTGGTACTTACAATTACATTTGTGATGTATCTACCAATATAAAGGGGGTGAATTATAGAGGTAGATGGACTGCTGAGATTTCAGGTTGGAGCGAGAAATTCCTTACATACATAGCTGCATTAGAGGGAGTTGAAAATAAATTTGAAGAAGATAATGCTTAAGATTTGTAAAGTTTGTGGTCAGTATAAAGAAGAATCTGAGTTTCCTATACATTCAGCAGGTAGATTAAGGTCTACCTGTAAGGAGTGTTGGAATAAGCAGAATAGAGAGAAGAGAAATCCAGAGAAAGAGAGACAAAGAGGAAAGGAATATTATCAAAAGAACAAAGCAAGAGTTATTGAAAGAACTAAGCAATGGGCTAAAGATAATCCTGAGAAGAGGAGAGAAATAGTAAGAGAAATGAGGAATAGAAGATACCAAGAATTTCTTAAACTAAAAGAGAGTTTGTCTTGTATTATCTGTGGTGAGTCTGACCCAGCTTGCATAGATTTTCATCACTTAGATGAAAATCAAAAGGAATATCAGATTTCAGATTTAGTTATGAGCAGAGAGAAGATGGTGGAAGAATTAAAGAAGTGTGTTCCAGTATGTGCAAATTGCCATAGGAAGATACACTACTATGGTTCTGACAAATATCCTCAACTGAATAGGTTTGAGGAACAGTAAAATATAATGTTGTATAGTGTATAATAGACTTACTTCAAGCTAATATGGATATAGTTTACCAAACAATAGTCTGTTAGTTGTTCTTACAACATTAACTTATAATGCCATTAGTGTATTACAGATTTACATCAATAATCTCCTAAATTATCTACGATAATCTGTTAAATGTTCTATGGCATATTTCAGAGGGATAGCTCAGTTGGTAGAGCAATAGAATGCAAATTATACTCTGTTTAAAGTTCTACAGTAATATGTTAGTGTGGAACAGAGTTACTTCAATAAGCGGGAAAATCTATAGGTCATTGGTTCAAGTCCAATTCCCTCCACAATTAAAACAAATGGGGATGTGGTGAAATAAAGCAAGTTTATCCTCTTATGAGTGTTCTCCCGAAGGGGTAGTGTATTATAAGAGTTACTTCAAGGTTTACACAATTGTCAGTAAAACAATCAAATGTTAGTTCGAGTCTAACCATCCCCACACAAAGATTAGTGATATACAACACTTACTTCATATTATGATTATATATTGAATTTTTAAGTAAGAAAGGAGTAGATTTTATATCAACTTTAGTTCCTTCAATGGAACACAATTTAAAAGGTGTTGTAGAATATTCTATCTTTTAAAGGCTATCAGTTTTATTACTGGTAGCCTTTTCTTTTTATGCACATTCTTGTGATAATTAAGATATGTTTTACTAAAAAAAAAACAATGAAAAATGAAAAGAGTGGAGCTGAGAGCTTCGCAGAAAACATGAGAAAAAAATTAGGTATTTACAAACCACTTCCTAAAGAAGTAATGGATGATTTGAGGGAAGGTGTAATTGACATTGGTAAAAAGACAGGTGATACCAATGCAGAAGATGTGTTGGATAACTGCCTGATTGAATTGGGCAAACTAAAAGACAACCAGAGTAAGGCTATTGTAATTACTTATCTACTTGGTACTCTGCCTATGGACTTGCAGAAATTCATTGCAGACCAACAGCAAAAGATTGTTATTGGTATTACAGCTAAGAATTTGGCAGGGGAAGGTCCAGAAGCCATGTTGGGTATGCTTCTTATGGGAGCTATGCTTAGGGATGAAGATTCAGATGAATAATGAAATCAAAGTGAGTCTCAGTGTCACATTACAAGGTAGTGTGATACTGAGCCAAGAGCAGGCTAAAGCTCTTGAGAAAGAAAAAGTAGGCACAGGTTATGACACTTTCAATATGAGAGTAGAAAGTCTTAAGGATGGTAAGAAAGATGCTGAAACCATTACTGTAAAGACCAGAAAGTGTAAGCCTGCTGGTCAATCACTCAATCTTAGTATGGATGCTTATGACTACATGACAGGAAAAGAAGCTCCTTACTTTGTGAAAGCAAGAGATTGGGAGAAACTTACTAAGAAACAGAGGCTTGAAGCACATCTCAAAAGGATTGTGGAAGAGCTTGGTGGAGTGAGTTTCACCTATGCTGTATTGGATAATTAAATCATTTATAGTATAGGTAGTATGTTATTCGTATCAATTATAGTAGGATTATTGGGTATTATCTTACTAATAAAGACTTTTGTTAGATACCACCCTTATTTTGATTTAGTCACAAGCTATAACAAGTATATACTATTGCTATGGTATGATAAGGATGGTGGAAGAACTTACATAAAACTATTGGAAATATGAGTAAAGGGAGAGTTTTAACTAAGAAGAAGTGGGGGCATTGTGCCAGATATTGGAGGAAGTATAAATATAGAATCAAATTCCCAAGAGGGAAACTTAATTCATTTGAAGGAACTCATGCACCTATAGGCTATCCTCTTAAATACTTATCATGGCTGATGTGGTAAGAATAACTTAAAAAAAAAAGAAATCATGATTTATGCAAGAGTATTACTTGCTGCATTTGTTGTTCTTGTTGTTATATACTATGTAATGGTGATAGGACAATTGTTTGGCAAGTGGAAAATAACAAACAGAGAAATCAAATTCTCACTTCTGTGTATTCCATTCTACTATTGGATGGTGTCTCAGGAAGAGAAGAAACAAGTAAAAAGAAAAACTAACATTAAAAAGAGAAAAGATGGCAAATCAAAAACCAATTAACAAGGGGAAAATCCTTGGTGTTATTATTGCTGTTGTTGCAGTTCTTATGATTGCAATGGCAGGGGCATTATGGGAAGATGCAGACAAGTCAAAGAACTATGTATGTCAGATGCCTGTAACAGGTAATTATGTAGTCTGGACTGATGGTGGATTGCAATGGCAGGGGCTTGGTACTGTAAGAAGTTATTCAAAGACTTCACAGATAGAATTTACAGGTCTTGAGAAGAATAAAGATGGTTATGTAGCAGCAGGAAGTAATCCAGCAGCAGCACTTACATTCAATGACAAAGGTAGAGGTTTCATTGTTGGTTCATTCAGGGTAGTAATGCCTAATGATGCTAAGAATATGGAGAAGATACAAACAGACTTTGGTTCTGAGGAAGCATTGATAGCTAACTTGGTTAAACCTACATTGTATAAAGTTGTAACTTCTTGTGGTCCTCTTATGTCTTCATTGGAATCAGTATCAGAGACAAGGACTGACCTTATTGCTTATATTACAGACCAGTTGAATAATGGTGTATATAAGACCAGAGTATTAAAGACTAAGGTTATTAATGACATCACTGGTGAAGAGGAAGTAAGAGCACAGTCTGAGATTATAGCTGATGGTAATTCTCCGGGTGGTTATAAAAGACAGGAGAACTCACCTTTCTCACAATATGGTGTAACTTGTGGTCTGGTTAGTATCATAGATATTAAATATGATGCTGCAACTCAGTCACAAATTGATGCACAGAAGCAAGCTAACTTAGCAATTATCACTTCTAAGACTAAATCACTTGAGGCAGTTCAAAGGACTATTCAGATTACAGAAGATGGTAAGGCAACTGCTGAGAAAGCTAAGTGGGAACAGGAGAAAGAGAAAGCTGTAGCTGTAACCAAAGCACAACAGGAGTTTGAAGTAGCAGAACTTGAAGCTAAGAAAGCTAAACAAGTTGCTCTTAAAGTTCAGGCAGAAGGTGAAGCTAAAGCAGCAGCTAATAGAGCATTGGTTGCAGCAGGTTTAACTCCCGCAGAAAAGGCTGAATGGGACTATAAGACTGCTGTAGGTGTTGCAGAAGCACTTGCTAATTCTAAGGTACAATGGGTTCCATCTGTAATGTTTGGAGGAAATGGTTCTGGAAATAATGCTATGGATGCTGTGGGTCTTAAGATGCTCATGGACATAACTAAGTCTTTTGATAAGAAGTAATTATGATTTGGTCTTTAATTGGAATATTCCTCACTATTATTATAGTGGGGATGTTAAAGGACACTCATTGTAAATGCTATGAAGGTCTTGAGGCTAAGGAAGAATTTGATATAAAGATACCCCTGTGGGTGCTTATTATCATTCTTCTTATTGAACTGATTCCTTTCCTCAATATTGTGCTATCCGCAGCCTTTATTATATGGTATATTGTTAAGTCCTATGGTAAACCAGACATATTTTATGACAAGTGTCTATTCAGTCTGAGAGGTGAAACCTATGTAGGACAAGTTTTGGTTATAATTAAGAACTTCTTGAATATTAAAGTATAAAGCAATTACATCACATTTGGATATTCCATTTGATAAGGTGTACTACAATGACAGTATTGAGCCAAATGTAAAACAAATGTTATGAAACAAAGGGTATATAATATCCTTATGCTCTTACTGATTGGTGGTCTATATGGTTTATACTATATAGACCATCAAGAGGAGCACAAGGAACCTGAAAAGGTGGATGTGTTGAGATTGGAACAACCAGAGTTCTTACTATCAGAGGCTCCTGATGATTATCTTATGGAGGCTTTAGAGTATTATAATGTTAAACATAAGAACATTGTATATGCTCAGGCTATTCTTGAGACAGGTCATTTCAGGTCTAAGGTCTGCAAGGAGTACAATAACTTATTTGGGCTCTACAATAGTTACAAAGGTGATTATTACAAGTTTGACCACTGGAGTGAGAGTGTGGTTGCCTATCTCAATTACATACAATATAGATACAAACCCCCGAATGATTATTATAAATTCTTGGAGGAAATAGGCTATGCGGAAGACCCGCAATATATAACAAAACTAAAGAATATTGTCAAGAGATATGGATAGAAAACAGGCTCAGGAAGAGATAATGAATATAAAGAGTAATGCTATACTCTGTGAGTTACCTACTTCCTTTGGTAAGTCAAAGATAGGAATTGATTTAGCTTTAAGGGATACCCCTAAAAGTATCCTTATAGTAGTACCCAGATTAGTGCTTATAAACAACTGGAAAGAGGAGTTTATTAAGTGGGGATTTGAGAACTTGCTTGAGATATTGCAATTCAGTACTTATGTTGGATTGAATAAGCATGTAGAATCAGAATGGGATTGTGTCATATTTGATGAAGTACAGCACATGTCAGAAAGATGCAGGGAATTTGTATCTACTATGAATATATCTCACTCTATCATGCTTTCAGCAACAGTTACCAGAGATATGAAGTGGGAACTTAGTCAGTTGTTTCCTGATTTTCAGTGTTATACAGTGAAGATGAAGGAGGCTATAGACAATGAAATCCTTCCTGACCCAAGAGTATTTCTTATACCTCTTGACCTTGATAATATACATGCTGTACATACAATGATAGAGCATCCTAAGGCAAGAATCATTAAAGAATGTCTGTATAAAGACAGATGGTCATATCTTAGGGATAAATCAGTTCAGGTGCATATTAAATGTACTGCATATCAGTATGTCCAAGAGTTAGGGAATAAAATAGAGTTCTGGAAGAGGCAGTATATGAGAACAAGAAATGAAGGAGTAAAGACAAAATGGTTATTCCTTGCAGGTCAAAGGCTCAAATTCCTTTCACAATTAAAGAACCCTATTATCTTATCTCTTCTGGAGAAGCTGAAATCAGAAAGGGTACTTACATTCTGTAGTTCTATTGAGCAGACAGAAATATTAGGGGAAAACTGTATTAACAGTAAAAACAAGGAATCCTCTGTAATACTTGATATGTTCAATCACAAGAAGATAGACCACATTACAGCCTGTAATATGCTTAATGAAGGTATGAATCTTGTAGATTGCAGAGTTGGTTTATATGCTAATCTGAACAGTAGTGATATTATCATCAAACAAAGATTGGGTAGAATACTCAGGCACAAAGACCCCATCATTATTATCCCATACTTTAGTGGTACAAGGGAAGAGGAGTTAGTTGAAAAGATGCTTGAGGATTATAATCCAGAGTTGGTTGTGAAAACAAATTTAAGTGAAATAAAAGTATGAGAAACAGAGTTAAGATTACTAAAGCAAACTACATTGTAAATCCTGAAAAGAAGGTAGTGGTTTGTGTTCTGGAGTGTGATATGCAGTTGTATAAGCATCCTGCATGGGATTATATTTATTGTAATATGTGGGCTAATCTTCCACTTGTAGATAACAGGGGCACATTCAAAGTGAGGGCTATTGCAAGATGCAATGAAGAAGATGCCTTTAATGAAGAAGCAGGTAAGAGGATTGCAGAATCCAGAGCAAAAGGTAAAGCATTTGCTACTGCTGCAAAGGTTTATAAAGAAATTGAGAAATATTTCTTGAACTGTGCTGCACTTGTGAATGAATCTGTGGAGGCTTGTGAACAGGCTGTGAAAGTTGAGAAAGCTCATGTTGAATTGCTGATTGGATAGGAGTATGACAATCTCATTGAATGACAAGGTTATTAAAAAGAGTGGGGTTTCTCTTGGAGAGGTCTTACTTATGATAGCTATTCAAAACAATGTAGATTTCAATGCTGCTGAAAGTGAGTTGAAGAAAAAAGGACTTATCAGTACAAGTTATGATAGGGAAACACATCTTCCTGTAGGGTTATTTGTAACTTCTATGGGAAATAATATGGTCAATAATATCATTCTTGATTCTGATAAGTCTGTTGGGACTGATGACTTCAATCAAAGAATTGAAGCATTAGTACCTCAACTTCAATCCATTTATCCAGAAGGAAAGAACTTCAACAATCAGTATTGGAGAGGGAATAAAACTGATATTAAGAGGAAGTTACAGACTTTCTTTAAGAAGTATGGGAATGATTACACTGATGAACAAATCATCAATGCAACTCAAGCCTATGTTTCTGGCTTCAATGGAGAGTATAAGTTCATGAGATTGCTTCAATATTTCATTTGGAAAGAAGAGGTAAAGGATGGTACTAAAGTACCTATCTCAGAACTGGCTAACTACATTGAAAATGCTGGTCAGGAAAGTGACCTCACTGATAATTGGACATCTACATTAAATTGATATGGAAGAGAAGGATTCATTTGATAGAGCACTGGAGAAGTTAATACTCCGAAGGCAGAGGATACTGGATGGCAAGATAAATTGTATTCCATTGTCTTTCCCAAGATTAAGAGTATGGCTCCCCGGAATAGAGAAAAGAAGATATAACATTATTACTGCAAATCAAAAGGTAAAAGCTAACTAATTTATTTAATCTATTGTGTAATTGGAAATATTGTTTTATGTTTGCACTGACAAATATATTATAATATGGAGAAAATAACAAGAGATTTAAAAGTATCAGGTATTTATTGTATAGAAAATAAGTTGAATCATAAAACTTACATAGGAAGTTCAAAGAATCTTTATCAAAGGTTATTGAAACACTTTGCCTTATTAAGACATAATAAGCATGAAAATGCTCATTTGCAAAGTGCTTGGAATAAATATGGTGAAGAAAGTTTTGAATGGTTCATATTAGAGTTTTGTGATAAATCTATATTGACTGAAAGAGAGCAATACTGTTTAGATTTATTAGGAGGAGAATATAATATTACTAAGAAAGTAGAAAGGAATATCCTATCCAAAGAGTCAAGGATAAAACAGGGAGAGACAAGGAGAAGATTACATCAAGAAGGAAAACTTGATTTTAATTTTAACCCTGTTACTTTGTATGTTTATGACTTAGATGGAAATCTGTTATTTGAAAATCCTTTGGGATTGAAAGATACAGCTACTAAATTAGGTATCTCTCCTTCAAGTATATGTAGGGTAACTAATGGAACTTATCAACAATGTAAGGGCTATAGGTTTTCTTATAAACTTGAGCAGTTATCACCTCTTGAAGTTAAATCTAACAAACAAAATACCAAATACAATAATTATAGGCACTGCCCTACTATAGAGTAATCTATAGATGTAACACCTGAATATCCTCGGAAGCTAAGTCAAGAAATTGATATGCCAACTTGAGGAGGCATAGGCTATACCTTGAGTATAGATTCAGCCCCAGAGACTAAATGCAGGTGCTCCTATTTAATAATAGGATGAAGACATAGTCCAGACCACAAAACATGATGCTTTGCTGTGGCTTTCAACTGTGGTTAAAGTCATGTGTAGTGAAAACTATAGTGGTATGAGGAAAATCAAAACTTGCTGACTATATGCTTGTTTATGAACCCTTCTTCTATGCAATTGAGCACCCTGACCAACTAAGGTTGAAGATACTCTATTTTACCCTTGAAATGGGTAAGGAAGAAAAGTTCTATGAGTTCTTATGCCACCTATTATATAGGCTTGATAAAATAAGAATAAGTCCAACTGACTTGAAGAGTACTTCTGCTGATAGACCAGTTCCTCAAGAGATATTAGACTTACTTGCATCTGAAAGATATGTGACATATATTCAGAAGTTTAAGGAGACTGTAATCTATATTGACTCTGAGAGAAATCCTACAGGTATTAATAAGTATTGTAGGAATTTTGCTTTGAGTAGAGGAAAGTTCCACTTCAAGAAGGTTATCATGAAGAATGAAGCTGGGCTTGAGGAGGAAAGAGAGGTTATAGACTTTTATGAACCAAATGATAGTGATGAATATGTAGAAGTAATCTTAGACAACTATTCAAATCTGATGTCAGAAAGTGGTATGAACAAAATGCAGACTATTGAGAAGATGAGTAAATATTTCATCACTCAAAGGGACCAGTTTGATTTCAATATCACTGCAATCCAGCATCAAGCTCAGGCTCAGGAAGGAATTGAGAATCAGAAGTTGAATAAGATGATGCCTTCATCAGATGGTCTTGCAGATTGTAAGACTACCACCAGAGATGCAAATCTGGTGCTTGGTTTGTATAGTCCATTTAAGTATGGTCTAAGGGAATATGAAGGTTATGATGTGACCAAATTCAAAAACAATATAAGGTTCATGCAGGTTATTGAGGATAGAGATAATGGAGCAGGAGGTCAAATATGTCCACTGTTCTTTGATGGAGCAGTGAGTACATTTACTGAGCTTCCACTACCCAATAATAAGCCTGAACTGGAAAGATGTCTTGAGTATATTGAGACAGTTGTAAGAAGGAGGACTAACTATACTTTCATGAATGTCTCTATAAGAAAAGCCAGAGTAAGAAAGTGGAAGATGAATTTGCATAGGTTGATTAAATTGATTACCTTTGCAGACTAAATAAAAGGAGGAAAAATGATAGTATTACCTACAGAAAGGAAGAAAGCAGAGAACTACAATCCAAGCCTTATGGTTCTATTTGGTAAGCCAAAGAGTGGTAAGAGTACTCTTATGGCTGCTCTTGACTCTAATCTTATTATAGATTTGGAGAATGGATACAGAGCCTTAAGTGTTATGGATATTCAAGTAAGGTCAGCAGAAGAACTGTTTCAGGCAAAAGCACTGATTGAAGCTAAGATGAAGAAAGAGGGAGCATTCCCTTACAGATTTATCACTATTGACAATGCTACAAGGCTTGAGGAAATGTCATTACCTTATGCAGCACATCTCTATAGAAGTACTGCAATGGGACAGGGTTGGGGAAAGGTTAAAGACCCTAAGACTGGTAAGTTTGAGATTGACCCTAAGGCAGATGTAAGATTATTGCCAAATGGTGCAGGGTATCTGTATTTAAGGCAGGCAATCAGAAAGATGATTGATATGTTTAAACCTTTATGTGAGACTCTTATCTTAGTGGCTCATGTAAAAGACAAACAAATCAAGAAAGATGGTGAGGAAATGTCTGAAATGTCAGTTGATTTAGCTGGTAAACTTGGAGACATTATCTGTGGTGAAGCAGATGCAATTGGATATATCTACAGAGAAAAGAATAATACAATTATTTCTTTTGAAGGTGGTGACAATACCATTAGGGAAGCAAGACCACTGCATTTGAGAGGTAAGAAGATTGTAGTTGCAACATCTGATGAAGATAACAATATCAAGGTTGATATGAGTAAAATCTTTGTCTGATGAGTAGGGATGAAGTAGTCAGGATTAGTAGGCTTGTAGCCTTTGGTGGACTGACTGAAATGGACATAAATATTCTGTTGATGAATTACTGTTTGGAGCATAGTAAGCCTTATTATGAAACAGCAGTATTCGTCACTATTCTCTTGAAACAGGGGATATTCGAGCCTTTCTTTATAGAGGCATTAGAGTATTATGAAAAGAAATACACCATAAATAAACTTCAAAGTAAGCCCAATGAAATAGGGCAAAGACAAATAATTTTTATAAATTGAACATTATGAAAGAGTTAAGTAGATTTGAACTGGCAATTGTTAAAAGAACAGCCCAGAACACTAAGAGTTTGAGAGCCAAAAGGGACAAACTGGTAGAGAAGATTGAGAAAGCACAGGAAGAACTGGGTGTAATCAATGAAGCCATTGAAGGCTTTGAGGCTCCTATCAAGACTATGACTGGTGGCTTCACTTCTGAGGAAGTTCTTGCTGGTATCATGGTAGTAGCAGAAGCAACAGAAGCAGCTCCAGAAGGAGAAGTTTCAGAAGAGGTTGTAGGAGAGGTAGAAGTACCTGCATCTGAGGCAGTTGCATTGGCAGAAGAGGTAGCACCTGCAAATCCATTTGGAGAAGTGGCAGATGAGATGCCTTTCAAGGATTAATCACGTAAAATCAGTAATTTAAGATGAAGAATTTAAACAAAAGTTTCATGGCTGTTAAGGTAGGTAAAGAATCAGTTGAAGGTTCTTTCAAGATGTACAAAGGTATGGCTGCATTCAATATTGTAGCTGTAAATCCTACTAAGGCAGAATTAGAAGCTCTCACAGGTAGAGAGATTGAGAATGACCCTGAATATGTTGGTAAAACTGATGAAGGTAAGGAACAGGTAAGGGTGGTATTCTATGCAAAGACTGCTCCCGAGGCTAAGTTGAACAATGGCATTGAATTGCTTGTTCCTATCAGCTTTATGCTGACTAAGGATTACAAAGTTGGTCAGAATAGTGGCAAATATCAGATTATTGATAAGTTTGGTAGAACTGCATGGGCTACAAAAGAAGAAGTACAGTCCAAGTCTATTCCACAATACTCTTCTGGACCAGCCAATATCAGTGCTGACTACAGACTTGCATGGCAAGGTGAGGAATTCTTGGTTGATTTCCTTATTCAGTGGTTGAATATTCCGGGTCCTGCTGTATATAAGGACAAGGTTTGGGTGATGAAAGAGAACACTGATGACAGTGAGGTTTCTCTTGATATGGCAGCTCTATTCAAGGGTGATGTAAAAGAGCTTAAAGAGCTTGTTACTCTTGCTGCTGCTTATATAGTTAAAGGTGCAGTAGGTATCAGAACTGTGGATAATGAAAATGGTACAAGACAGTATCAGGCAGTATTCACAAGGAAGTTTGCAAAGAATGCTGTAACAGATTACAGTAGGATTGATGCTGCAATCACAGAGTTTCAGAATGCAGGTGGTGCTCCAGGCACTGAGTTTTCTACTCAACCTTTGCATGAAAATGTAGTGGAAGCTACTTCATTTGCTGCACCTACTGCTGACAATGACCCATTAGGAGCAGCAACAGCTCCTACAGCAACTCCTTGGGGTTAATAATATTGTAAAAAAAAAAAGTTTATTACTATGGCTGTTAGTATTGGTAAACCTAATATCAGATTAGAAGAGATTTTATCAAAGGTATCAGAACTTGATGTCCTGAACCATTATTTTGGGGTGAGTAATATTCCTTGTATAATCAGTTCCCCTTTAAGGACTGATAACCATCCATCCTTTGGTTTTTATAGCATAGATGGTCAAAAGATACATTGGACAGACTTTGCTACAAAAGATGAAGGAGGAACATTTGATTTATTAGGTAAGTATTGGGGGGAGAGTTACAATGATGTGCTTGCACATGTTTGGGAGGACTTATCCAGGATTACTAAGACTAATGGCTATAGTGCATCAGGTAAACCTAAAGTTGTCACTACATTAGGGTTATACAAATCTAACCTTGATTTACAATGTAAGACAAGAGAATGGAGAGAGTATGACCTTGAGTATTGGGCTTCATTTGGCATCACTTTGGAATGGTTGAAATATGCTGACATCTATCCTATATCCTATAAAATAATCATAAAGGGAGAAACCAGAATGGTCTTTCCAGCAGATAAATATGCTTATGCTTATGTAGAATATAAGGAAGGAAAAGTCACTTTAAAGATATATCAACCCTTCAATCAGAAAGGATACAAGTGGTCCAACAGACATGATAGGTCAGTAATTAGCTTATGGACTAAAGTACCTGAATTTGGGGATAGAATATGTATCTGTTCCTCAATGAAAGATGCTTTATGCCTATGGGCAAACACTGGAATACCAGCTATAGCCATTCAAGGAGAGGGTTATGGTATCAGTGATACTGCTGTTAATGAACTCAAAAGAAGATACAAGAAAGTATTTATCTTATTGGATAATGATAAAGCTGGTCTCATAGATGGAGAGAAACTATCAGCATCCACTGGGTTCACTAATATAGTATTGCCACATTTTGAAGGAGGAAAAGATGTCTCAGACCTCTATAAAACAATAGGAGACAAAGAACAATTCAGAGAAATAATTTTAAGCCTATTTAATAGGTAATGTTTTATCACTAAAAAAAAAAATCATGGAATTTAGAAAAGTAACCATCATCAACAACAAAACTCAGTCTCAAAAAGTTATTCAGGCATCTACTGCAACTACACTGGGTGAGTTGAAAAGAGAAATGAGAGAAGCAGGTATTGAATATGAAGGAATGACATTCTTTGAAGGTCATTTGAGAGCAGAATTGAAAGATGATGCTTCTATCCTTCCTACCAACATTCCTTACAAAGGACAGGTAGTAAATGATTTGACATTCCTGCTGACTGCACCTGAGAAGAAAATCAAGTCTGGTGCAATGTCAAGGGCAGAAGCCTATAATGCAATCAAGGCAAGAGGCTTGCAGGATGAATGTGTAAAAAGGTTTGGAAAGAACTTCACTATGTGTAAAACTCAGGACTTGATTGACCTGTTGAAGGAAGATAGTGTTCTTAAAGAGGAAAAGAAAGGGGTTGTAAAAGAAAAGCCCGCAAAGAAAGAAGTAGCAAAAGAACCTGTAAAGGAAGAGAAAGTAGAAGCTCCTGCTTCCTCTGAGGGTAATGTTGCTGGTGCTCTTGAGATCTTACTTGAGGACCTTTATGGTTCTGATGTAATTGAAGAGGGAACCTATGACAGGGCTATGGCTGTATTGAAAGGTACAACCTATTCTGCACCTGAAAAGATGTCAAAGGCAGAAATCAACAAGATGTTTGACTTTGTTCATTAAGTAGAAACCAGTGAGGGAGGAGGCTGAATAAGCCTTCCCCCTCATTTTTTTTTATCATGCAATGACCGAAGAAATAAAGAAACAAGTCCATGAACTACATGATAGTATCATGGAAAGACCAAATCAAATCCTACAGTTCTTTCAAGACTTCTTTGGTGAGGGGAGAGTAGAAATGCAGGGTTTTTACACTAAGGATGAATTATATACATATCTTAGTAGAACCCCCTTGGGAACATTCATGGAACTGAGTAATATAGTAAATTCTTCTGCTTACCAAAACATGAATAAAGAGGACCGAGACTTAGTAAATCTCTTTTGGACAGCAGAAGGTGCTAATAATGAAACTGTTGTAAGTGACTCTGCATTGGCTAAATATTTCTTGCCAATAATAAAGGAGAAGATTGCTAATACTATGTTCAATAACTTATTCATTCTTATTTATTTTCCTACAGTAAGGATTACAAATGAATATGATAAGTATGTAGATATTAAGGAGTTATGGCTTAAAGTTCCTTTCAATTGGATGGGAAAAGGTAAGGGATATTTTGGAGTGAATAGGTCTAATTATCCACTAAACCAATTCAAGCATGGATATATGCACAGCCATGTATCTTCTATTCCAATAGAAGACTTTGAGAAGTTTCAGACACCTTGTACTGGTAGAGGACCTATCAATTCTTCTCTTTCTACATTAGCTATAGGATATGATGAAGCCATTTGGCAGTTATTATGTCTGGAGCTTGACAGGTATGTAAGAGTAGAATCTATTGATGGAGTTCCACACCATAGGCTTGAGAATATTCCTGTATCAGAGATGGGAGATGCTAAGGACAAATTCTCTATGCAATCCCTTAGAGGTGTAATTCCTTGGAGTGGTATCTTTGGAAGAGAACAATTCAAGCTATTCATTAAATACCTTCTGGAGACTAAGAAGATTAGGTTCAACTATAGTAATGGAAGTTATGGGATAGGAATGTCCTTCATTGATACAGTGGTTCTTATCAGTAATGAATTCATTAGCTGGTATAATACTGAATATAACAAGCATACTTTTGATATTAGTTATGCTGACCTTGTTAGTGAGGATATCATCAATGAATGTATCATAACCAATGGTAAAGTCTATATACCAAGAGCAGTGAGAAGGAATCGTAGTGATGACTATCAGAGATATGTAGGAAGGAAAATCTGTACATTCAAAGGTAGGGAAATTACCTTGACTATTGATGGAATACTATCCTCAGAGGAGGAGTCTCTCAATAGAACAAGGATACTGAATTTACAATATATTGAAGCTATTGTATGTAGCATGTTGAGAATATTAAATTATGGATATGGAAGAGAAGAAAGAAGTGAAACCAGTGCTGGAGTTAGTCCACAGACAGGATATATTTAAGATTGTCATTCCAGCAGAGGTTGAGAAAAAGATAAGATTTTTATGCAAGAACATCTGGGATGTAGAATGGTCAGGTGTCTTGTTCTATAAAGTTGAGGGAGCTTTTGAAGATAAATCCCTAACTATCAGATGTGTGGATTTGTTCCAAATGGACATTGGTACAAGTGCATATACTGAGTTCAATGTATCTCCTGATATGGCTACATACATGGTAGACCATCCTGAATTATTGGAAGAGGGGATATATCAAGGATTAATCCATAGCCATAATAACATGGCTACTTTCTTTAGTGGTACTGATACAGCTACTCTAAGTGCAGAAGGTAATGATATGGCTCACTTTGTATCCTTGATTGTAAATAATGCAGGTAAATACACTGCTGGTGTTACAAGGAAGTACAAATGTGTACAGACTGTATCTGAGAAATACACTTATCCTACTTGGAATGGTGAAGTAAGAGAGGGAGTAGAGACCTTTGATATTGAAGAAGAGAAACTTGAATGGTTCAATTTGGATATAGTATTTGAGAATGCAACTGATGACTTTGAGACTGAAATGATGGAAAGAATCAAAGAAATCAAAGAGTCTAAGAAGAAAGTTGTAACTCCTGTATATAAGGGTTATCCTCAATATGGTAACTATAGAAAGAACATTGCCCCAACTGAGGAGGTGGGGAGTACATTTCCTATGGATAAAGATAAATACTATTGGGAAGAAGGAAGAGGCTGGTATAAAGCTAATGAAGCTAAGCAATTACCTGTTAAACAAGGTGAATTGCCTTTTGACCAGCCTGAGGAAGAGAATCTTGACATTCCTTATGGTGTTGTAACAGTAGATGAAGACATAGTTCAATCTATTGTAAGGCAACTTGTTACATCAAGTATTATCATTTCAAATGAAAGTGCAGTTGATGTCAAGAAGTGGGCTAATTCTATGGAGAGTCTTTATAGAAGGAGATTTGGAACTGTCAAAGAGTTTGAATACTTTGCATCAAACTATGTAGATTATCTTATTAATTATACCTATGATGCAGATGTCATGGTAGCAGTTAATAATGATGATACTGTTATGGCTGCATTACTGGCACATGATGTAAGGGAAGAACTTGAGAAATTACCAAAGAATCCTTGGTTAAGTGTTTATATCAAATTAATGGATGATTATATTATCTGATTATGGAAGATGAAGTATTAGAAAGTGCTATAAACCAAATGGTTGGTGAACATTTGGAAACTGTTCATTCAGAGGCTCCAGTAGAGATTGATGAACAAGGAGAAGCATTACTTGAAGCTGCATTAGCTGCTGAGGAAGTAGTGGTTCCACCTAATTCAGGTAGTTTGCTTGTAGATGAAGCTACAAGTAGATTCAGTGGAGCTATCTGGTATAGTGCCATTCAGTCTAAGGTTATTACATTAGCTGGTGTAGGTGGTATAGGAAGTTATGTTGGTTTCCTACTTGCAAGACTGAAACCTGCTGGATTATATTTATATGACCCAGATATAGTTGAACAGGCTAATATGTCTGGTCAATTATATGGTAGTGGTGACTTAGGACAAGCAAAGGTTAGCTCCCTTCATAGGATGTTACAAGTATATGCAAACTACTATAACAGTGTAGCATATCAAGAAAGGTTTACTGCTGAGAGTGAAGCTACAGATATTATGATTTGTGGCTTTGATAACATGGAAGCAAGGAAACTGTTCTTTGATGCTTGGGAAGATAGACTAATGGCTAAACCTGAGGAAGAGAGAGGTAAAATGTTGTTTATTGATGGTAGGTTGGCAGCAGAAGAATTTCAAGTCTTTGCTATTCAAGGCAATGATACAAGAGCTATGAGAGAGTACAGAAGTAAATGGTTGTTCAGTGATGCAGTAGCAGATGAAACTATCTGTAGTTACAAACAGACAACCTTTATGGCAAATATGATTGCATCAGTAATGGTCAATCTGTTTGTAAACTTCGTGGCTAATGAATGTAATCCTATTATAGATAGGGATGTACCTTTTATGACTCAATATTCTGCTGATACAATGTACTTTAAAGTAGAAATGTAATGGCAATAAGTGCACAATTAAACAGGCAACTTCATGATATATTCATGAATAGAGGTGCTATTCAATTCCCAAACTATATTAAACCCCATCTTGCCTTTGAAAACAATAATGTATTCAATCTATTCTTAAGAGTAGATATTAGTGGACCAGAGATTGATGTTCCATTAATGTGTAAGTACAAGGTTGAGAAAGGGTTATTGAGTAACTACAATCAGCCTAATAGTTTAAAGGAAATGGCTGTTGCTTTATTTGAGAATAGTTATCCTCAATCAAGAAGAACTGCAAATGCAATCTTCAAGACATTGCAGATGAATGATACAAGAGACAGGCTTATGAAGATTACAACTAACAATGGTGAGGTGTATTATGGTGGTAATGGTTATATTCTTGACAAAGATTATAACATATTAATACTGTACACACTTCATGGAGTTATAGGTGAAGATAGGATTCTACACTACAAAACTGGTAGAATCTATGTGAATCCAAAGGTCTTTGTAAGCAATGGTCTGATTGAGAAAGGTATTATTAAGACAGTTATTCCTGCATTTGTGCAGGAGGGTATTATAGTAGGAAGCAGTAGGACAGGTATTACTATTCAAGAGATTAATAATCCTATAAGAAATGCAAATGGTCATATTGTTGAATATACTACACCAATACCTGAGATAGTAGTAACTGATGTGACTGATAGGTTTATAATAAAGCCTAAAAAGCCAACTCCTTCTACCTTCAACAATGAGGCTATGAATGACTACCTTCTGGAGCATCTTGAAGAAGTTGTGGAAATGACTAAGATAGTATGACATTTGAGGAATATTTTGGTGGATGGGTAAGGGTTATAGATATAAAGGAACTAAATAAGGTAGTAGGACAGGCAAGTTTAATTAAAAGAGACTTGCTTTGTCCTGCATATCCTGATATATTTAAGGCTTTTAATCTGTGCCCTTACAACAACCTTAAAGTTGTAATGATAGGACAAGACCCATATCCTCAAAAGGATGTGGCTACTGGTATCTTGTTTGGGAACAAGGAGGGGACTAAGTTGTCTCCTTCTCTTGAAATAGTTAAAGAGGCTTGTATTAATTTTGAAATTCCACATAATGGTATTATCTTTGACCCCACTTTAGAGAGTTGGGCTAAACAAGGAGTACTAATGATTAATTCTGCATTGACTTGTGAGGTGAATAAAGTAGGTAGCCACACAATGATGTGGAGACCTTTCATGACCAAGTTACTAAAGAATCTATCAGAGTGGGATACAGGTATTATTTATGTTCTATTTAGTGAACAGGCTAAGACACTTAAACCTTATATCAATAAAAACACCAATATAATACTGGAAGAGAAGCATCCTGCATACTATGCAAGGCAAGAAGAGAGGATGCCATCTACTGTATTTCAAGAAGTGAGCAAACTAACTAAAGAGAAATATGGAGAACCAATTGTGTGGTTCTCAGAGTATTAATTAAAAAAAAAAAAGTATGAAGAAATTTGTTTTTGCAAAATCTGGCAGTGAAGTGAAAATGGGAGATAGAGTTGCTATTGGAATGGAAAGTGCTTATGGGCTTATACCATTCTACACTATAATTGTCAGTGAGAAGACTATTCCTTCTCTTATTGAAGAAGGTATAATCAAGGAAGTTGAGGAGAAGGTTGAAGAGGAGGGAACCCATATTGACCCTTACTTCTATATAGAACATCTTGCAAAGAGGATTCATTGGAACAAAGACAATTTGCAGAAGTATCTTGCAAACCTTTATACAATTTATCCTGCTGCTGTTCTTTCAATTATGTTGAGAGAAATAGCCATTGTTATGGATGAAAAGTATAAGAACCATATTGAGAATAGCAAGGAGATTTATGTAATCAGCACTCTCAGTGGAGAAATAACAAAGGTCAAGGACTTGGATAGAATCAAGAACTTCAAGAATTTTCCTGCATTCAGGACATTGGATGATGCTCTTGCAGCTAAACATATCTTGAGAGACCCTATGAGACAAATGTTTAAAAGAGGTGGAAAACAGAAGGATTAGAAATGCTACTCCAGAAGAGTATGGTAATATAAAGTTTAAATCCAAGATTGAGGCAATGGTCTATAGGACCTTGCTTCAACATGGGTTTGAGCCTGAATATGAAACTCATACTTACACAATCTGGGAAGGATTTAGACCTACTGTACCTTTTTACACCCGTAATAAAGCTAAGGCTACAATACTAAACCTTAAGAAGCTAATTAATATTACTTATACCCCAGATTTCTACATGGAGTATCAAGGATTAAAGATAATAATTGAAGTCAAAGGTCAGGTCAATGATGTGTTCCCTTACAAATTCAAGATGTTTAGGAAACATATAGAAGATTTGCCAGATAGAGAAAATTATCTTATCTTTGAGGTCTTTACTAAGAAACAACTCTTAGAATTTATTCAAATTATTAAAGATGAAGCCAATAGAAAGAATGAGGAAATTGCTCAGCAGTTTACCAAAGAGTGATATAACTTTAGGTGAACAATTCATTCAGAGCAGAGATTTTGAGTCACTCAAGGACTTAGTGGATTCAGCAATCTACAAGGTTAGGAAGCACAAAGCCAGAAAAGATGAAGAAGTGCCACCTAAGCAAGAGTATCTTGATGTGGACTTGACAGAGTTAAGTAATTTAAAGGCTGAGGTAGATGTGTATTTAACCCAGCTTGAAGTTCCCAGTAATGAATGGGAAGAAGACTTAGAGGATGATTATGATTATGGAGAAGAGTATTAAAGAACTATCTTGGAATGTAACAGAGGAAGAATACAGGAAAGACCCTGCAATCAGCTATAGTACATTATCAAGATTTGAGAGGGAAGGTTGGAGAAAGATAGGTTCATTATTTGATAAGATAGAGACACCTGCATTACAGTTTGGAAGTGCAGTGGATTGTATGCTTACTGATGGTGAACAGGCTTTCAATGACAGGTTTATTGTCTGTGAGTTTCCTAACTTATCAGATAATTTAATCACTATTACAAAGGTACTGTTCTCAAAGTATGGAGATACTCACAGAAGAGTAGACACCATTAATGATGATATTATCAGTGATGTGGCTGTTGCCAATAGCTACTATGCAGGGGATTCTTATAGGGCACTCAGAATTAAGAAAGTAAAAGAAAGCTGTAATGAATATTATAGTTTACTTGCACTTGCAGGAGAGAAGACTATCTTGTCTCAAAGGGATTATAATGATGTAATGTCTTGTGTAAATGAGCTTACAAGTAACTCAGTTACAAAGGATTTCTTCTTTACTGACCCTTGGGATAGTAGTATTGAGAAGGTATTTCAGCTCAAATTTAAAGCTGACTGGAATGGAATACCAGTCAGATGTATGTTTGATGAATTGATTATTGACCATGTAAATAAAGTGATATATCCTATAGACTTGAAGACTACAGGGCATCCAGAGGAGGAATTTGATGGGTCATTTGCTACATGGAGATATGATATTCAAGCCAAGCTATATACATATATCCTTCAAGAGTGCATTAAGAGAGACCCTTATTTCAGTCAGTTCAAGATTCAGCATTATCAATTTGTTGTAATCAACAGAAGGACAATAGCCCCTGTCATTTGGGAATTTCATGGGAACTTTGGTATGGTGGATTTAAAGGATGAAGAAGGTAAGATTTATAGGGATTGGAGAAAGATTCTCTCAGACCTTAATTATTATCTTGGTAATCCTAATCTGAAATATAGTAAGGAAGTAATGGAAAATGATTGTATTATGCAAATAAAGAATTTAGTACCAGCATGACAGAGTTAGAATATTTTAAAGGTGATGAACTGGCAGCTTCTACTTGGAGAAATAAGTATGCAGCAGAGAAAGAACAGACTCCTGATGATACTCATAGAAGGCTTGCAAGAGAATTTGCAAGAGTAGAAAGTGACTATCATTGGAAAGGCTCAAACAGGATGAAACTATCCAATTATGGCTATCAAAGACCTAATCTTGATGAAGAAGCTATCTATCAGTTATTCAAGGACTTCAAGTATATTATACCAGGAGGTTCAGTGATGTCTGGTGCAGGTACTGGTCAATTAGTTTCATTGTCTAATTGCTTTGTAATAGGTAGTCCTAAAGACAGTTATGCAGAGATAATGAAGACAAGGAGCCAGCAAGCTCAACTTATGAAGAGAAGGGGTGGAGTAGGGTATGACCTATCTGAACTCAGACCAAGAGGAGCCAAGGTAAATAATGCAGCCAAGTCTTCAACAGGTGCAGCATCTTTCATGGATGTATGTTCTGATATTACTAATGAAGTTGCTCAGAATGGAAGAAGAGGTGCTCTTATGTTAAGTATGAGCATCAATCATCCTGATATTGAGGAATTTATTACTAAGAAACAGGACTTAACCAAGGTAACTGGAGCTAATATAAGTGTGAAAGTTACTGATGAATTCATGCAGGCTGTAATGGAAGATAAGGATTACTGGCTTAGGTATCCTGTAGATTGTCCTAATTTTGAAATGTTATATTCTGATAATTTCGAGTATAATGTTTTATATAGCACAGATAGAGGTCATATAAAGAAAGTGAGGGCAAGAGAGTTATGGAACACTCTTATGCACTGTGCTTGGAATACTGCTGAACCGGGGATTATGTTTGAAGGAGTAATGCACAACTATTCTCCTGATGGTGTATATCCTGATTTCAAGATGATTGGAACTAATCCTTGTGGAGAGATACCAATGGGTCCATTTGATAGCTGTAGATTGATTCATATTAATCTTAGTAGCTATATTATAAACCCATTTACAGATAAGGCTCACATTGATGAGGAACTGCTCTATATGCACTCTTATGAAGCTATGAGATTAGCTGATGATTTGGTTGATTTGGAGATTGAGGCTGTTGATAGAATTATCAATGCAGTTAAGAATGATACTGATGATACTGAGTTCAAGCTATGGAGTAGAATCAAAGAGACTGCAATTCAGGGAAGAAGAGCTGGTCTTGGATTCACTGGACTTGCTGATGCAATAGCTATGTTAGGCTTAAAGTATGACTCTGATGAAGGTATTCAGAAAGTTGAACAACTGATGAAGATTATGTTCAAAGGTCAGCTTGATAGTAACATTGATATGGCTGTTGAGAGAGGTAAATTCCCTGTTTGTAATACACCAGTTGAGTTTGAGAATGTAGGATATGAAGGAGGTAATCTGTGGTATAAAAAATTAGCTAAGGATTTTCCATCTGAATGTACAAGAATGCTCAAATATGGAAGAAGGAATATCAGTTGGTCAACTGTAGCTCCTACTGGAACTGTAAGTATCATGGCTGGTACAAGTAGTGGTATAGAACCTGTATTCATGCCTTTCTATCAAAGAAAAAGGAAATGTATGGATTCTAAGGATAGAGTGGATTATGTAGATAAGGTAGGTGAGAAATATACCTTGTTTACTGTAGTTCATCCTAACTTGAAGAGATGGGCTGTAACTACATTGAATTACAGTGAAGAGGAAGTCAATGATTGGTCTGTTGGAGTATGGCATGAAGTATGGAAAGAAAGTCCTTATTATGGTTCTACTGCACCAGAGATTGATTGGAGACAAAGAGTTAAATTGCAAGGAGTAGTTCAGAAATATATCACTCACAGTATCAGTAGTACAGTTAATCTGGCTAAAGAAACTACAGAAGAGGAGATTGCTGACATCTATATTGAGGCATGGAAACAGGGATTGAAAGGTATCACTATTTATAGAGATGGATGTAGGGAAGGTGTATTAACTCAGGTTGAGAAACCTAAGACTATTGAAGGAAGGCAAGCTCCTAAGAGACCTAAAGAACTTGAAGCTGATTATTATCAGATTAAATCTAAAGGTGAACAGTTTATAGTTCTTGTAGGGTTATTAAATGGAAAGCCTTATGAAATATTTGCATTCAGACCTCTTAGTAGTGTTAATGCTCCACAGCATAAAGGAGTAATAACAAAGATAGGTAAAATGCACTATAGCTTTACTTCTGAACATATGAAGCTGGAAAATCTCCAGAAGGCTAATATTAATATTGAAGAGCAAGCAGCTACCTTGTATTCATCTATGTTGTTAAGACATGGAGTGAATATTAAGTATATTGTCAAGACTGCAAAGAAGGTTAATGACAATATATCTTCATTCAGTTCAGCTATGTGCAGAGTGCTTAGTAAATATATCCCCAATGAAGAAATCAAGGGAGAAGTATGTCCTGATTGTGGTGGAACTCTTGTAAGAGAAGGTGGTTGTATTCACTGTAAGGACTGTGGCTATAGTAAATGTTTGTAGTATGAAGATTGAAACTAAATATAGTATGGGAGATGCTGCCTTTGTTATGCACAATAACAGGGCAGTTCCCATAAAAATCATGGGAGTATATTATTCTCTTGATGTATATAAAGGTGAGCATATTACTTATGTAAGTGATATAGTAGTTGCTGGTGGTCCAATCAGGTTTGAGGAAAAGTATGTGTTTAAAACCAAAGAAGATTTGTTGAAATCATTATGAAAATAAAAGTAAAAGAGATAACAAGTGGATGTTTTCCTGTAAGGACAGGAGAGGATAAATCAGATTGTTTTGACTTATGTCTGGCAGAAGATGTAACCTTGAAGAAAGGTGAAGTCTATGTTGCAAAATTAGGTATTGCAACTGAACTTCCTAAGGGAATTGTAGCTAAAGTTTATAGCAGAAGTAGTGCTCCAAGTAAGTTAGGAGTAACTATTGCTAATGGTCTTGGATTCATTGATACCATTTATAATGGTGATACTGATGAATGGAGAGCACCATTATATGCTTTTAAGGCTGTAACAATTCCTAAAGGCACAAGAGTATGTCAATTTGAGGTTAAATTATCTCAATTTGCTACTGTATGGCAGAAGATAAAATGGCTATTCTCTTCAAAACCACTTCTGGAGCCTGTGGATTTCCTTGGAAATGAAGGTAGAGGTGGTATTGGTAGCACAGGAAAGTAATCACTAAAAAAAAAACATGAAACATGGAGTTTGTATGGAAAATTGTAGCAATGATAGTGGTACTGGCTTGTGTAGCCATTATTGCAGGAGTTGTTAATCTAATAATGAACAGGAGGAAGATAGACCCTAAAGTAGGAAGAATTTCATTTAGAGAGTCTATGGATTTGGTTGAATTGCCAATTGTCACATTTATGAATAATGGTAAGAAACTGAACTTCCTGCTGGATACTGGAGCATCCTATTCTTCAATTAATGAAGCAGCTCTGGAAGGGTTATCTTATGAAGAGACTGGAGAGAGTGGCTTTGGTATGGGAATTGAGGGTAATATTAAAGAGGACAGAGGTTATGTCAGAATGAATGTTGATTATAGAAGTGCAAGCTATGAGGATGATTTCCAAGTAGTTGACTTAAGTCAGGCATTTGGCATGATTAAACAGGGGTATGGTATTAACCTACATGGAATCTTAGGTAGCACTTTCTTCCAGAAGTATAGGTATGTGCTGAATTTTGATGAATTAGTAGCATATTCAATGGTATGAAAGACTTAATAGAGTTAAAATCAAGGTATGAAGAACATAATTATCTCAGGAAGTTAGCTAAACCTGATGGCAGTGAATCAAGAACTTATATGTTAAAGACTTCTACATATACTATGAGGAGTGGAATGACAGATAAGAAGAAAAAGTTCATAGACCCAGCAGGAGGTCCAATGATAGTTGAGGGAGAATATCTTGAGGAAGCTGGGGCAGTAGTTAAATCTATAAACCATGTAATGGGTCAAGGTTATGCTATTACCTTTGAAGTCACACCAGAGGAAGAGAAAGAGTTGATTGATGCAATAGTGAATATATGATTTATGTAGTAACTCAACAGATACTACCTGAATCTGACAAGTATGAGATAATATCTCCACAAGCTGCATTATACATGCTTAAACCTCTTAGAAAGGTTGGCTTAGATACTGAAACCAAAGGGTTTGACCCATATACAAAAGCACTCATAATGCTCCAGTTGGGGTGTTATGAGTTCCAAGTAGTCATTGATGTGACTACTGTAAGTCTGAGTTTCTTTAAGGACTATCTTGAATCTGATAGACTATTTATTGGTTGGAATATCAAGTTTGACTTGAAGTTCTTATTCCATCAAAGAGTGGTTGTAAAACAGGTTTATGATGGCTTCTTGGCAGAGAAACTTATGTATATGGGCTTTCCTGCTGGTATTCATTCTATGGCTTTGAAAGCAGCAGGGCAGAATTATCTTGGTGTTGAATTGGATAAGACTGTTCGGGGTAAAGTGATGTGGGCTGGTCTTTCTGAGGATGTTATTGAGTATGGTGCAAATGATGTGAAATATCTGGAAAGGATAATGGATGCACAAGAAAAAGAACTCCAGAAGAGAGGATTAGTTATAGCTCTTGTGTATGAGAATAAGTCTGTTCCTTGGGTTGCATATACTGAATATTGTGGTGTGTTATTAGACAGAAGCAAATGGGAAAGAAAGATGCTTCTTGATAATTTCACTGTCAAAGTATTTGAGGATGCACTCAGTAATTGGGTTATTAATTCAGCTAAGGGGGAGAATTATGCTTATCATTACTTGCAGATAGAAGGATGGGATGACCCTGATGACCTTGAAAAAGCAAGGAAAAAGATGAAGGGTGAAAGATGCCCAGAAGCAGATATTAAAGGACAGGAGAGAGGTTATTGTGAAGCATGGAAAGTTCCTATTGATGCAAGGCTAAGTACCAAATATATAAAGGAAGACCTTCAAGGAGACCTATTTCTTGGCTTTCAAGACAAGACCCAATGTTTGATTAATTGGGATAGTCCTAAACAAGTAATTCCATTATTCAAATCATTAGGTTTTGATTTGTTGGCTAAAGATAAGGATACTGGTGAATGGAAGGATAGTATTGAGGCAAAAGTAATTGAACCTCAGCAAGATAAATCTACCATTGCATATCTGTATCTACAATATAAGGCAGCCAAGAAGGTTACTTCTACTTATGGTCAGAATGTAATTAACCAGATAAATGAAAAGAGTGGTAGGTTACATACTAACTTTAATCAGTTAGGCACAGATACAGGAAGATTAAGCTCAGGAGGTAAGGATAAATCAAACAATATTGAATATCTTAACTTTCAGAACTTCCCATCTGATAGTGAGACAAGAGCTTGTTTTGTTGCAGGAAAAGGGATGAAATGGATTTCTTGTGACTATAGTGGGCAGGAGTCAAGAATCATTGCAGATGTAACCAATGACCCAGCTATGATTGATTTGTTCAATAATGGTTGTGGTGATATTCACTCTCTGGTAGCCAAGATGTCTTATCCTGAGGTAATAGGCAATTGTCCTATAGAAGAGATAAAGTATAAGTTCAAACATTGGAGAAGTGAAGCTAAGGGTGTTGAATTTGCCATTAATTATGGTGGTGATGCCAACACTATTCATGGTAATAAGGGTATTCCTCTTGTAGAAGCCAATAAGATTTATAATAACTACATGAAGGGTTTTAAAGGTATGAAAGTATATCAGGAC